>OGCN01000877.1_pt1 | contig 45459 bp, 38 predicted proteins | sample 1570181 | NCBI WGS metagenome assembly OGCN01 (sample SAMEA4370584, study PRJEB24528) | human gut metagenome | reverse complement strand
AGCCACGCTGGGCTTCTCTGCTATGTATAAAGCTTTTGACATATTATTTATCTGCGCTCATCTTTCTTAATGGCCATGCCAGTAAAAGAGCACCTCCCACCATATTTCCAATGGTTACGATCAGCATACTCTTCAGCATGAGACCAACGGAAAGGCCATCTACCAGACCAAGGCTTACTACAAAAATTCCCATGTTTGCAATGCAGTGCTCAAATCCGCTGAAAACGAATGCAGAGATACACATTACGATCATAAGGAATTTACCGGTTTCACTTTTCAGCTTAATTCCGCAGAGTACACCAAGACATACGAAGAAGTTACACAAAATTGCACGCATGAACATCTGTCCCATAGGGATCGTCAGCTTGTTGTTAATAAAGCCTGCGAAATAATCTGCTGAGCCGGATGCACCTGCTCCTACAAAAAGAAGCGCCATAATTGCACATCCAACGAAATTGCCAAGGTAGCTTACCAGCCATACCTTGCCTGCATCCCCCCAGGATACACTCTTGTCGAAGGCGCCGAATGCCATTACCATGTTATTACCGGTAAACAGCTCGCCGCCAACCAGGCTGATCAGAAGAACAGCAATGGAGAACACTACAGCTCCAAGAAACTTGCCCCAGGCAGGATCTGATCCCGAAAATACACTTCCTATGACGTTGCTGTAAATAACTGCCACATCAATAAAGAAACCAGCCATTACAGCCCGAAGAAAGTACTTCAGGAAATTGCCGTTCAGCAGCCCGATTTTGTTTTTGGCTGCGTTTGAAAGTTTTTGCACATCTTCATAGTTCATAAAAAACACCTCCGTATTGTTTTTCACAATTATAACACTTTGATGTATTTTTCACAATAGAAGTTGATAATTTTTTATCAATTAGGAACTATTTCACAAAAACAAGATGTTTCTTTTGTAAATTAATTACCCGTCCAATCACAGCACAGGGAAGCGACAGAGAAGACAGTCGACTAATTGCCTTGCCCGCATCCTGAGAATCTATACTCAGGAGAAGCCCCCCGGAAGTCTGCGGGTCAAATACTATATCCTCACGGGCAGCAAGCTCTGCTTCATTTATGATGGTTTCACTTCTGCCTGTTTCATTTTCCACAGCTCCACACCTGGTCTTTTCCAGCCAGAAATTCTCACTGCCTTCCTCACTGTGATTCTTCCATGAAAACTCGCACTCTTCCCCTGCAAATTCCCGATTGCGGTATGCACCTGCAGGAATAAATCCCATAGAAGCATAGTCAAGTGCTCCTTTCATAATTGGCAGGGAACCAAGAGAAATACAAAGGGTCTTCCCACTTCCCTTCGCCATTTCCAGGGCATGTCCGGCAAGACCAAAACCTGTTACATCCGTGCAGGCATGAACCTGCAGATCTGCCACTTTATCTCTGGCATACCTATTCAAAGTCGCCATCACAGAAGCTGCATAGGCAGTCTCTTCCTCAGACGCCATCTCTCCTTTCACTGCGGTAGAAAGAATTCCGGTTCCAAGAGGCTTGGTAAGAATCAGAACATCTCCGGTCTCTGCTCCAATATTTTTCCACATTGAGGCAGGATTTACAAATCCGGTAACGCACAAGCCATATTTCGGCTCATCGTCCTGAATCGTGTGTCCTCCCGCAAGAGAAGCACCAGCCTCCATTACCTTGTCTGCACCTCCCCGCAGAATCTCGCCCAGAATCTCCGGATCAAGACAATTAGGAAAGGCTGCAATATTCAATGCCAGCTTAGGCTCTCCACCCATAGCATACACATCACTTAACGCATTTGCCGCTGCGATCTGTCCGAAAGTATAAGGATCGTCCACGATCGGTGTAAAAAAATCCACGGTCTGGATCATGGCCAGATCATCAGATATACGATATACAGCAGCATCGTCGGAAGATTCCGTTCCGACCAGTAAATTCGAATCATAAAACTTCGGCAGCTTACCCAGAACCTGGGCAAGGGTCCCCGGACCTACTTTCGCCGCTCAGCCAGATGTATGAGAATACTGGGTAAGGCGAATTCGCTCTCTGTCACTCATGGACTCACCTCCTGTCAGTTCTAGAGCGTGTTTGAAAAAGGCTTTCTGCAAGATGTGCGTCACAATTTGTGGGAGATTTTGCCCGGATGAGGGCGCCGTAGCGGGCTACGGCAATCGAATTCGGGTGAAATCTCCCGCAAAGTGGGGCGTGCATATTGCGGGAATGATTTTTCAAACAGGCTCTAACGTGCTATCTATTTTAACATGAATCTCCCCTATCGTAAACGGTCAGTTTTTTATTTTAGTTGTTTATCTGTTACTATTCTTGAAAAAGGTGCAAGATGTACGTCACAATTTGCGGTAGATTTCACTCGAATTCGTCTGCCGTAGCCCGTTACGGCAGACGAATTCGAGTGAAATCTACCACAAAGTGGGGCGTGCTGATTGCCGACTATCCCCAAAAAGGGAGAATGCCACCACATCCGGCAGCATTCTCCCTGCATTTATTCACTCTTCAATTTATTTCGCCTGGATATATCCCTGCGCCTTCAATGTCTCTGCGCAAAGAACAGCACCACCTGCAGCACCTCTTACAGTGTTGTGGGAAAGTCCAATGAACTTCCAATCGTAAACAGTATCCTCGCGAAGTCTTCCGATTGATACGCCCATTCCGTTCTCGAAGTTCACATCCTCTGTAACCTGTGGACGATTATCCTCCTCAAGATACTGAATGAACTGCTTCGGTGCGCTTGGAAGATTCAGTTCCTGAGGAACTCCCTTGAACTCTACAAGTGCTTTTACAAGCTGCTCTTTCGTAGGTTTCTTTCTGAATTTTACAAATGCAGCTGCAGTGTGGCCATTCAGGATCGGCACACGAACGCACTGACATGTGATAACAGGCTCTTTCGCCGGAACAATCACGCCGTCCTCAACTTTACCCCAGATACGAAGTGGCTCTTTCTCGCTCTTTTCTTCCTCGCCACCAATATATGGAATGATGTTATGCTCCATTTCCGGCCAGTCCTTAAATGTTTTTCCAGCTCCGGAAATTGCCTGATATGTAGTAGCAACTACTTCATATGGCTCAAATTCTTTCCATGCAGTAAGTGCAGGTGCATAGCTCTGAATAGAACAGTTTGGCTTAACAGCGATGAAACCTCTCTTTGTTCCCAGACGCTCTTTCTGATGTTTGATAACTTCGAAATGCTCTGGATTGATTTCCGGAATTACCATCGGCACATCAGGTGTCCATCTGTGAGCGCTGTTGTTGGAAACAACTGGTGTCTCAGTCTTGGCATATGCTTCCTCGATGGCTTTAATCTCGTCCTTGGACATATCTACAGCAGAGAATACAAAGTCAACAGTTGACGCAACCTTCTCTACCTCATTTACATTCATAACAACAAGCTTTTTCACTGCTTCCGGCATTGGAGTATCCATTTTCCATCTGCCTCCTACAGCGTCCTCGTAAGTCTTTCCAGCACTTCTCGGGCTTGCTGCAACAGTTACAACTTCAAACCATGGATGATTCTCTAACAGGGAAATAAATCTCTGACCCACCATTCCGGTAGCACCTAAAATACCAACTCTAAGCTTTTCACTCATAATATTCTCTCCTCATTCTTTCCTCTGCGTACATGTGTATTTCTATGACATACTATACCATGTTCTGAGAAAATGCAAGTACTTTCTTAAATTTTATCATATTAAAGCAATAAATTTATCTGATTTACCAAAAAAATCCTGTAAAACAAGATTCTTTCGTTACTTTCCACCGAACTGCCCAGAGCATGTTTGAAAAAGGCTTTCTGCAGGATGTGTCCTTTTTTCAGTTCGCTTCCAGATACTTTTTATTTCCTGCAATTACCTGCTCCATCACATCCGGACCGGGAGCTCCAAGAGTCATACGTTTCTCCACACAGGTCTTCATGCTGATAGCCTCATAAATATCCTGTTCAAACACAGGACTGATTTCTTTATACTCTTCAAGGGACAGTTCATCCAGGGAAATTCCCTTTTCAATACATTTTAGAACCAACTGCCCAACGATTCCATGCGCATCACGGAAAGGCACGCCATGATTTACCAGGTAATCTGCCGCATCAGTAGCATTGGTAAAGCCATTCTTTGCGCTTGCTTCCATGTTCGCCTTGTTAAACTGCATGGTGGATATCATGCCGGTAAAAAGAGCCAGACAACCTTTCACAGTATCAATAGCATCAAATGTAAGTTCCTTATCCTCCTGCATATCCTTATTGTATGCCAGCGGAATTCCCTTCATGGTAGTAAGAATTGATGTCAGTGCTCCATAAACACGTCCTGTTTTTCCTCTTACCAGCTCAGCAATATCCGGGTTCTTCTTCTGAGGCATAATACTGCTTCCGGTACTGTATGCATCATCGATTTCCACAAAACGGTACTCATTGGAATTCCAGAGAATAATCTCCTCGGAAAAACGGCTGAGATGCATCATAACCGTAGAAAGTGCGGACAACAGTTCAATCACATAATCTCTGTCAGATACAGAGTCCATGCTGTTTCTGGTTGGCTCATCAAAGTCCAGAAGCTGTGCGGTGTATTCTCTGTCCAGCGGATAGGTAGTTCCTGCAAGAGCTCCCGCGCCAAGAGGACAGGTGTTCATTCTCTTGCGGATATCAAACAGACGTCCTCTGTCACGGCGGAACATTTCAAAATATGCTCCCACATGATGCGCCAGCGTAACTGGCTGGGCTTTCTGGAGATGGGTAAAGCCGGGCATATACGTATGCACATTCTCTTCCATGATCTTCTGAAGAGCCTCAAGCAGTGATTTTACTTCCTGGTCAATCTCATCGATCTCATCACGCACATAAAGCTTCATGTCCAGTGCAACCTGGTCATTACGGCTTCTTCCCGTGTGAAGCTTCTTACCCGGATCACCAATACGGTCGATCAGGTTTGCCTCTACAAAACTGTGGATATCCTCATATTCTGATGTGATTGCAAGTCTGCCTGCTTTCACATCTGCCAGGATTCCCTCCAGTCCTTCTAATATCTGATCTCTCTCTTTCTCTGTCAGAATCCCCTGTTTTGCAAGCATCTTTACATGTGCCTTGCTGCCACGGATGTCCTGTTCATAAAATTTCTGGTCAAATGAAATGGATGCATTAAAATTATAAACCAGTTTATCGGTTTCCTTAGTGAAGCGTCCGCCCCAAAGCTGTGCCATAATATTTTCCCTCATTTCCTGCAAAGTTCCACGAATTTTTCAATATTTTTATTCCAAAAGCAAGATGCTTAAGAATTTTACAGAAATACACTTTGAAGTATTATAGGAACCTTACAAATTCTTTCTAACTTTACTACAATCAAGTGCTAGTTTATCACACTTTCTGCTAATTGCAAAGAGTCTTTCATTATGATTTTCGCTATACATTACTGCATCAAACCGTTTTGCAATGCACAAAATTCATGCAAGTGCATGACTCTGCACTATTGTTTGCAAAATATCAGATGGTTTCACTGACAGTCCATGCAGCTCTGTTGTTTCTGCTTTTCCCGCTCCATGCTCTCCCGCTTAGAAAACACACACCCGCAATAATTCTGCCGATACAGCCCATATTCATGGGAAAGTTCTATAGACCGCTTATATCCGTTCTTTTTCTTGAAATCAGACGGAAGATGCTCCACTTTATAGATTTGTGCAAGTTCCTGGCCTATCTCATTGATCTTTCCCGCATTTTTTAAAGGACTGATGGAAAGTGTGGTGGTAAAATAATCATATCCGCCCTCCTGAGCCAGCTTTGCTGCTGCCTCCATTCGAAGCCGATAACATTTGAAACACCGTTCTCCTCCCTCCGGTACATCCTCCAGCCCTTTTGCCATGGCATAAAAATCCTCTGGTCTATACGCGCCTTCCACCAGATCGACTGGATGAAGAAACTCCATCTCGCTGATCAGCCTGCGGATTTCTGCCACCCGCTTCTCATATTCCTCCTTGGGAGAAATATTGGGATTATAAAAAAATACTGTAACAGAAAAAAACCTGGAAAGATATTCCAGGACATAACTGCTGCAGGGCGCACAGCATGCATGAAGAAAAAGTCTGGGAACCTTTCCTTCTTTCTCATGCTGTTCGATTAATTTTTCAAGCTCTTTTTGGTAATTTACATTTGCCAATTCTCTCACCCATTCTTACAATCGTTTCATATCCATTTTCAGAATTCTCTATCAAATCAGAATCCAGCCTTACCTTTCCATGCTGAAGAAGCAGGACAATGGTAGAACCTCCGAATTCAAAATAACCTTTTTCTTCACCCTTTTTCACTTCACAGGCACCAGGTTTCAGATTGGTAATTTTCCCCACCATCATAGCTCCGACTTCCATCATAGCAATGGTTCCAAACTGCTCTGTTTTTAACAGGCAATACTCTCTGGTATTCTCATGATAAATCTGGCATACGTCATTAGCAGCAGGATTTACCGTATGAAAAACACCGGGGATCTTTACATCCGGAGATTTCTCTCCGTCTGCCACATAGCAGTAATGGTGATAATCATCGACTGTCAGCCTGAGGATCACTGCATAACCGCCAAGATACCGCTTTGCCAGCTTTTTATTCTTCAGCAGGCGTTCCAGAGTATACAGAGTATCTTTTATATAAAATCTGGAATCACTGCCAATACGGCTCACGGTAACCTTTCCGTCACAAGGACTGACCAGTACGCTGTCATCCGCTGCTACAGGCCGCTGCCCCTCTTTAAGCCTGCGGGTAAAAAAGTCGTTATAGGAAGCAAACTCCTGTCTGGTGCAGCTGGAAAGATCAATGTGATTGCGCTCCACAAATCCAGGAATCATCCTCGCAGAAAGCCTGGTATTCAAAAACCAGCCGCCCAGTCTGGTAACAAAAGGCTGTATTATGATCTTCAGGCAAAGACGTCCGCCCCAGTCATTATACAGATGGCGCAAAAATTTATCCTGTCTGTTCTCCTCTATTGTGATGTTGCCTTTTCTGTCTATATATTTCATAATACCTCCCCTGCATTTGCTATAAAAGTTCCCGATGGCATCCACAAATGAGCCATGCCTGCATAAGCGAATTCATGGATATCGTCTGGCGACAGCCCGGATTACGAATGCAGCCGGCAGCTGCAGGAGCGCAACAGGCGCCAGACAGCTGACTTTCATATATGGTGAATATCCGTTTTATAACAGATGAAACATCATGGAAAGCGCCAGTGCCACAAGGGCAACCAGAAGGATCACCATTGGATTCTGAGGTTTTTTCACCTTAAAATCACTGATAAACAGCACTCCGACTACTACCACTGCCACATGGATCACCAGAAGGAAATTTTTCCCGCATCCTCTTCTCAGCAGATAAAGGAACGGAAGGATGATCGCCATCGAAGTGATTGGCAGACCTTGGTAATAGTGACGAAGCTCGGAGGTCTCGTTCTGTCTCTTCTCTTCCATTACGTTAAAGTAACCCAGACGGATTACAGAAGCTACACAATACAGGCAGAGAATGATCACACCCGGAATATGGTTCATTCCCAGACAATAACAGATCATTGCCGGAAACACACCAAAACATACCACATCACACAGGGAATCGATCTGAATTCCAAATTTCTTCTCATCCTCTGTACGGTTCTTCTTTGTACGGGCGATTTTCCCGTCAAACATATCACAAAGTCCGGACAGTGCCAGACACAAAATTGCAACTTTGAAGTCTCCCTCCAGTGCTCTTGTCATTCCAAATACGGAAACAGCGAGACTGATGTATGTAAGCACCACCGTATAATCATAAAATCCAAGCATATCCTGTTTCTCCTTTTTCAAACGTTCTTCCTTCATTGCAGTTAATTACATCCTTTGTATCTCTTCGTTTTTCCTTCCAATGGTAAGATGTGCCACACAGGTCATAAGTGCACTGATCAGCATCTGTCCGTAATAGGAAATCCCACGGCTGAGCAGCATAGATGGCAGCAAAAGCGGTCCAAATACGGGCACAAACATCACCATATATAATGTCTCGCTGATTCCCATGCCTCCCGGAAGAGGAAGCATATCCACAGATACGGAAATCACCGCCTGTAAAATAGTAACGGTCAGGATTCCATACTCATGGAGTCCCAGGGCGCGGTACACCCAGTAAGTGACCGTGAACAGAATACACCTCTGCACAAATGTAATGATAAATACATTCAGTATGATCCGCTTATGGCTGGCCCAGAAGGCTGCCGTTGCGTGATACTGGTCCATGGAAGCCTCCAGCTTCTCAAGCCTTGCTTTTTTTGGCTTCAGAATCCGGACATGCTCAATGATCTTCAGACCTTTTACCATGATCCATTTCGCAAGGCCTGGGGCAAACACCAATATCATCATAAAGGTAACACAGAACACGTTCAGACCCACGCCTAGATAAAACACCCACATATAGTCCCCAAGATAGCCTCTCAGGAAATCACCGCCCAGAAAACAGATCAGAACACCGATCACTACAAGAACTGCCTTGTAGGTGATGGTAACGATCATCAAAACCAGAGTGGTTACCGGAATAGGCAGTTTATCTTTTTTCATGTAAAAGATCTGCATGGGCTGTCCGCCTGATGCAGACGGAGTAATACAGCTGAAAAAAAATCCAACAAAGGAATACAGTGCACAATGAGTCATTTTCACACTGGCTCCAAGTGTTTTCATCATATAAAAAATGATAACCGATTCGCCAAGAATAAAAAATACCACGCACACAAGACTCAGAAGCAGATATCTTCCATCAGCTTCCCTGGCAGTACGGATAATATCCCCGATGTCCTTGCCGCGAAAAACCAAGTACATGGTAAGACCGAAAACGATCACCAGAAATAACAGGTTGAAAACCGTTTGCTTTTTACTCATAATATTATTTTCTTTCTAAAAAAAATTGTCGGTACAGGAACCGCGAACTCCTCTTCGCTACACTCTGCACATAGATAAATCACTTCATTATAACACACCCCACCCCAAAAGCATATCATAAATTATACGAAAATGGAGGTTTGATTATGAATCCGCTTCTGGAAGTAAAGGATGTGTGCCTTTCTTACCATAGCTTATCCGGGGAAACGGCTGCCCTTTCTCATATATCTTTTCATCTTATGCCAGAAGAGTTCCTGGCTGTCGTGGGTCCTTCTGGTTGTGGAAAGTCCACTTTGCTGAATCTGATCTGCGGGCTTTTACATGCGGAAAGTGGAACCATTCTTATAAATGGAAAGCCACTGAACAAGGACAGCGCTCGTATTGGCTATATGCTTCAAAAAGACCACCTTCTGGAATGGCGCAGCATCTACCGCAATGTTCTCCTTGGACTGGAAATACAAGGCGAACTCACAAAAGACAATCTTTCCTATGTAGATGAACTATTAAAGCTTTATGAGCTGGACAAATTCCGTGACAGTCGTCCAAGCCAGCTTTCCGGCGGCATGCGACAGCGGGCGGCACTGATCCGCACCCTTGCATTAAAACCGGATCTTCTGCTTCTCGACGAACCATTCTCCGCACTTGATTACCAGACACGGCTGAACGTAAGTGATGACATTGGAAAAATCCTGAAAAAACAACGAAAGCCGGCTATTCTTGTCACTCATGATATTTCCGAAGCCATCAGCATGGCAGACCGGGTACTGATTCTTTCAAAGCGTCCTGCCACTGTAATAAAGATTGTTCCCATTGATCTGGATATGAAAGACCGCACGCCCCTTTCTTCGAGAAATGCCCCGGCTTTCAAATCCTACTTTAATCTGATCTGGAAGGAGTTGAATCAGAATGCATGAACCTTCCCCCACTCAAAAAGCATATCTTGCCCGTCAGAAAAGGGACCGTCGCCTTGTTGTAAACGCAAGGCTTCTGGTCTTTCTTATTTTTCTGGCACAATGGGAAATCCTGGCAAGGGCTGGCTGGATCGACTCTTTCATCTTCAGCAGCCCCTCCATGATCTTCAAAACCTTTATGGAGATGGCCCAAAACCACTCGCTGTTCATCCACATTGGCGCCACCCTGAAAGAAACTCTTCTTAGTTTCCTCTTCGTAGTAGTCCTGGGTCTTGGCATTTCCATTCTGCTGTGGGGATGCCCCAGACTTGCAAAAGTACTGGAGCCTTATCTGGTAGTGCTGAACAGCCTTCCTAAGTCTGCCCTGGCCCCCCTTCTCATTGTATGGCTGGGTGCCCGTCAGCGGACCATCATTGTTGCAGGTATGTCTGTGGCAATTTTTGGATCGATTCTGAACCTGTATACAGGCTTCGGGGAGATCAGCCAGGAAAAGCTGAAGCTGATCCGCACACTTGGAGGCGGTAAAAAAGAAGAACTTTTAAAAATTGTTTTGCCCTCCTCCGTGCCTCTTATTCTTGCAAATATGAAAGTAAATATCGGTCTTTGCCTGGTAGGGGTGATCATAGGCGAATTCATCGGTGCAAGACAGGGGCTTGGCTACCTGATCATATATGGAAGTCAGACATTCCAGTGAGTACGCATTCTGACAGTTTCCCCAAAATGCTGTCCTCTTCTCTTTCCAATTTTCTATAACGAAGTGCAATTCCGTATTTCTTCAAAAAAGAAATTTAATTTTATTTTTCAGAGCCACTCTTTCCGACAGTCAAAGGCTATCCTCTCCGCTCCTCTTTCCAGATGGATCACACCGCATTCCCTGAAACCAAATTTCTTCAAAGCGCCCTGCATGGGCTTGTTGTCCTCATGGGTATCAATGCGCACATATCCGCTTCTCTCCAACCCATAAGAAAATGCAGCCCTGGTCACACCCTTTGTCACCCCATTGGAAGCAACTCTGTGAATCACGCCGTAGGGCTCCCTGTCACTGTGCCATTCACCATTTTCGATCACACGGTAAGTAGGATCTTCTCCTGTATAAAATACAAATGTTCCAACAATTTCCCCATTTTCCACGCATACATGGGAAATTCCTGTTTTTATATCATTTTCTACCGTGGAAGCTTCCGGGTAGCGGTCCTCCCACTGGTTTGGATTACCGTTGTTTTTCATAAATTCCCGGGCAATTTTATATAAGTTCAGTATCTGTGGCAGATCCTGAAGTGTAGATTTTCTGATATTCATAATCCTGTTCCTTTCTGCCTGTTCGGACAAAATATACCGCACAGCAGGGCGTGCAGATTGCGGGAATGATTTTTCAAACAGGCTCTAAGTAATGTCTGTAACTGCAGACATGACGGGCAGTTACGATTTTTTCAGTATAGCATATCAAAGGTCTCTGCCGCAATAATGCATTTTCCCTGTTTCTTTACCACTTTCAGATGATCCGGATAAATCAGAATTTTATCCACCATTTTTAACTCACATAATACGCAGGCCTTTAGAACCACATGATGTTCTTTTAAAAACTGCTCTGTCTCTCGAAGCCTTTTTTCCACTTCTTCCTGTTCCTCTGCCAGAAAGTCCCTGTTCTTCTGCCTGCACGTTCTGCTGCCGGCGTTGTTCTTTAATTTATTTTGCAGTTCCCTCTCTTTGATCTTGTAAAGAGATTCTTCCACCAGGCCTTCCAGATATTTGTCCAGCAAAAGCTGTTGCTGGTATTTAATCTTTTTTTCCAGCTGTTCGTGCTTTTCCAAATCCTTCTTTTGGTTTTCTTCCAGACTTTCCTTCAAAAGCTGCATAAAAAAATCCGTAATCTCCCATTCCTGATCTGGCAGGATTTCTTTTCCTCCGGACCTTTCCAGAAGAAGAAACAACTTTTCCTCTTCCAGATGGATATTGGCACAGCCGCCTGGCTTTTCCTCCTTTTTTCTCCCCTGTTCCAGATAAATTTTGCATTTCCATTCATGGATTTTATAGTTTTTTCTCTTTCTTGTTGTCCGGTAAAAAGGGGCCCCGCACAAACCACAGACCAATTTTCCGCTAAACACATGCTTTCCCGGATTTACTCCAAAGCACCTGGCCGTTCTCTCCTGGTTTCCGACAGGTTTCTTTCTTTTGTCGATTTCTTCATTGGCAACCTTCCACAGTTCTTCTGACACAATTGCCGGAATCCGGTTTTCATAAATATAAAACTGTTCCTGTGGATTTTTTACCACCTGCCTGGTATCAAAATCATAATGTTTCCGGTTCATGACCACAGTACCTTTATTGACAGGATTTCGGATCATGCGGCGGATATCAGAATCGGTAAAAAAGCTTCCATTTCGTTTCTGCACACCATCCTCCCGCAGGATCCGGGCGATACATCTGCTGCCAAGACCTCCTGCACAAAGCTCATACATTTTTCTTTTCACCTGTGCCTCTTCCTCTATGATCGCCAGACTTTTATCTGGCAGCTTCCGGTAGCCATAAGTATTGGAAGTAAGCATCAGGGCACTTCCAGTCTTTTGCCGGTTCCGGTGGGCGTTATTGATCTTACGGCTTAATTCCCGGCTGTATTCCTCTGCCAGAATTGCCTTGATTCCAGTGATCAGACTGTCATCTGCACTGTAAAAACGGTTTTCCAGATAGAGATACAGCCGTTTGCCACAAGTCACGAGACGGTCCACAAAAACATACCAGTCCTTTGTGTTTCGCATCAGTCTGTCCTGGGATTTTATCACCACAATCTCAAATTTATCTCTAAGAAGGTCAGAAAAAAGCCGCTGGTACTGTTCCCGTCCCCGGGTGCAGGTGCCGGACCTGCTTTCTATATATTCATCCTCTAAGGACCAGTTCAGGCGGCGGACGCATTCTCTTGCCTCCGCCGCCTGTCTGATAAGCGCATCCTTCTGGCACTCCTCTTCTGTACTGCACCGGCAGTAGATCACCGCCCTGGTCATAAAGTGCCACCGTATTTTTCTATTTTTTCCTTCAAAACCAACAATTCAGCTGAGGTAATCCATTTTTCCTCTGCAAGAATATCTGCGATTTTCTTTAATAATTCCTTTTTCTCTGACAATTTTAAATTTTCCTGATTTTTCCGGTTGGTAACAGACCGTGGAAAAACGGATGTGCACTGCTCTTCTTGCTCCCAATTTAAGGATTCCGCCAGACTCATACTATCAACTCCGGTTTTCATGCCTTATGGTATAATATGCAGTTCTTCCTGTCTCTGCCGTAATTTTTTTCTATCTTTCAGGCGGATTGTCCAGCATATGCCACTCCCACTCCGGATCAATAACGGCATCCGCACTTTCCATAACTGCACAATCCTTATCACAGCCATCCACTGCACAGGAACAGGCCATACCCGCTTTCTCAAAATGCCCTGGCACACCTTCATAACGCACGCACCATAATCCACGGTAGTGCATCCGTTTACACAGGCCATATTCATACTCATATTTCACTATTTTTTCTGACATTTTTCTACCTCTTCCAACTTTTTATTACCGGTTCTTCCGAAAGCAAAGGGACCGAAAGCCACTCTATTTTTCCTTCTGCCATAGTACATTTCTGCCATTCTGGTAAGCACAGTCCATTGCCAGCCTTACTCCAGGCTTTTCTGTCATGGGATCTTCAATTCCCACAGACAGAGCATATCCCTCCTTCAAAAGTGTCGGAATATCCCGGGTTTCAAATACAGTCCGGGTAATAAGCTGTGTATCCGGTAAAACAGAAGAAAGAAGCATATTGATTTCAGTCTTCTCCACTGTATTTCCAGAGGGATCCTCCAGATACAGATATACCGGCCAGTTTTTGTAAAACGGAGCAACGCCGTCATTATTCCAGGTCAGGCACAGGCAATCTTCCTGCCCCTCCCTTTTCCAGGCAGCTTCTGAGATCCACAGGCGGTACCCCATGTTCAAAAGCACCTTGTCATAGCCGTCTTTATACTGACTGTCTGCATATTTCGGTCCTAAAAATGTAGTGTGAGACTTCCGGACCAGTTCTACAGTCTGCTCCAGATCTGTCACCAGCATCTGCTCCATGGAAACAGAGCTGGTAAATTCACCGCCCGATGGAGCTGTCTTCCAGAAGTCTGGCATACTGCCAAGCGCATCTTTCTCCTCTGCCTGTCCATAATCTCCACCTTCCTGAATCCAGGTCAGCCATTCCTCTGTGGACTCTTTATGCCCGGTCATATCATTATAAAGCCCCATTCCATAAGCTTCTGCAATATGAAAAGGTCTTCTCATAAGCATGTTTACGCCGGGAAAAGCTTCCAGCCAGGGCATAATATACTGGTTTCTTATAGCTTCCTCAGGGATTCTCGTAATCCCCTCGCTGTAATTTACATGCCACTCTCCCCAATGTCCAAGACTTCCAAGCTCAATATAACTGATCAGCCCGTCTTTTCCAAAATGCTCTCCAAGGGCTTTGATTGCCTTCTCATGCTCTTCTATAAAAACCTTATTGTTGTAATCCGGTGAATACCCTTTTCCATATTCACCGTCATACCAGGTTCCGTCTTCCTCTGTCTTCTCATACAGCCACCAGGGGATATCCATATGTTTCTCATCACCCGGAATGTCACAGACAAAACGCAGGATCAGATGTTTTCCTTCTTTTTTCCACCTGTTTATCTGGTTTTCCTCTTCTATGGAATCCCAGGCATAGATGCCTTCTTCCGGCTCTAATTCTGCCCAGGTAATGTCCATATACAAAAGCGAAATGTCTTCTGACACTTTCTCATACCAGGCACTTGGCGCATATCCCATAAGCGGATTTCCAAAAATCTCCCGGGATTTCTGAAACTGCTTTTTATTTCCATTTCCGGAAGACCACCATCGATAACCAACGCCAGCTGCCAGAATGACTAACAGAGTCAGCAGCATTGCTGCCAGAATCTTTTTCATCCGTGATATTCTCCATTATACTGAATCAGAGTGACATCTTCTACATCTTCAATACTGCGGATTTTTTCCATAAAATCCATGTCATTTTGTCGGCAGTACAATTCCACTGCCATCTCTGTTTTTTCTTTGCGCATGGTCTTGGATTTGACAAAATGCCTTCTTTTTCCAAAGCAGCGGATTACCTCATCCCCTGCCTTGTCTCCTGTATAGTGGATCACTGCAATATAGATTTTTCCTCTCTGCTGTTTGTGATAAAACAATACGATCATCAGGATCATAATTGCAGCCGCCAGAAGCGCCAGGACATACATTCCCGCTCCAGCCGTAATTCCTGTGGTGATTGCCCAGAACAGATACAAAAGATCCATAGGATCCTTAATTGCTGTACGAAAACGGACAATGGACAACGCTCCTACCATACCAAGTGAAATTACCACATTGGTACTGATAGCCAAGGTTACCATACAGGTAAGCACTGTCATTCCAACCAGAGTAACAGCAAATGTTCTTGAAAAAACAACTCCTGCGTAAAACTTCCGGTATACCAGATAGATCAGCGCCCCTAACAGCAGAGCCGCCGCAAGAGCTGTGAGAATCCCCGGAACATCATAATTGGTAAACGCTCCGGATTCCAGAACTGATTTTTTGATCATGTCCTTTACACTCATAAAAAATTCCTCCACTTATCTCTTTGTGCTTTTTTGTAATTATTCAGAAGGCAGTATTTTGCGAGATATTTTTTGTGAACATAGTTCACAGTTATACGTTTTCTTTTTATGTCTCATACCAGTACTCGAATCCATTCATATACCTGGTTTTCTCGTAACAGAGTACATATTTGGAAACTGCTGTAAATTCCGCTGCTGGCGGTGGCAGAACATCGCGTAAAAGCTGGGGAAGCATTTCTGTAAACTTCACTTCCAGAATCAGTTTTCCAGGTTCCAGCACAGACAAAGCAGGCAATCCAGGATCAAAAATATCATAACTGCCAATAGCCGCTCTCACATCTGAATCAAAGGTGATCCTTACCGTTCCGGCATCCAGGATCCAGGGAATCCGTTCGTAATCCACAATGGTCCTTGGCCGCATCATATTGCAGGTACATTCTATATAAAATTCCCGGCATAGAGAGTGGGGACTGTACAAAAGGAACGCATAGTCCCCCTTCAGGATTTTCTCCACCTCTTCTCTTGTAAGCGGTGCACTCTCTTTGTAAATATAGCTTCCAAACTTCTTTTTCCGCTCCAGTTTGATAAATTTGTCATTATTGTTATAAATCCGGATCCTGTATTTTTTTCGCATCAGTACCCCGGCTTCCTTTTCCGCGTATGCACTGTTCCAGTAATCGTCAAAATACAGACTGCGGATACAATATCCCCCTTCCCCGGCATGGGGATCCGGCTGCAGAAATGGCTTCAGCCTGAGCATAAGCATTTCTTTTTCACTGGTACTGATCAGATACTTCCATTCATTTCGAAATGCTTCCCTGCTTTTATTCCTCATAAATATCTTCCTCGATCTGACCATCTTCCGTTACATAGATGCACCTCATGCCATACTGCTTTCCTTCATCTGTAATATAATAGTCAAAAGCATCCTGTGTTTTTCCCTTTTCATTGGTTGCACGCACACGGATAAAATACTGTCCTGCTTCCGGAAGCTCCAGCTCCGTTTCCGGGATCAGAAGGCCATCCTGTGTATAGATCACATCCTGAAAAAGATAATCCTTTGCTATCTCTACAGAATAAGTAATATCCTCCGCGTCAAAGGAATAGGAATTATCCCAGTTTATTTTCATTTTATTTCCCTCTGCAACAGGAACACCAATATAAAACGGCATAGGCTTACTAAGACTCTCTACATAGAGCTGATAATTTTTTTCTATTTCTTCCGGAAGTGATGCAGCAATCTCATCATATTGTTCACTGGTAAGAGGTGCATAAAACACATCCGGCATCTCATAAAGATACGGCTTCACCACAGTCTTGTATTTTTCAAGCATAGTGCCCAGTCTCTCTTCACTGAGATATTCTTTCAGATCCAGAATGGCCTCATCCAGCTTTTCCCGGAAACGCTCTGATTTCAGGCATCTCTGGAACAATACATTTCCCCAATAGTTACTAACGCCGGATTCCCAGCTTTTCTGACCATTAAAACCGGTTATCTTATATTCAGGTCTCATCAGACTGTCATCATTATCCCAGGGAATAAAATACCAGGTATCTGAATTTAATGGACTATATAAATACACGTTTCGGCTCTGGGTATCCACATTTCCCATCAAAATCTGAAATCCCATCCAATATGTAATATTTTCCTCATCAAAGTATTCTTCCAGAACCGTATCAATTGGAATACTGTAGTCATTTACTGCTTCAAGCATCTGAATCAGTTTCCTATGATCGGTACTTCCCTTTATCTCCAGCAATTTTTCAAAAGCAGCACTGTCATAGGATGGATCATCCTGGAGTTTTATCACATCTTCATATCTGTAAAATTCAAAGGAATTAATTTTATACAGCTGTCCATTGGAATCCAGTCCATGATTCTTCAATCCAGTCTTATTCAGCTGCTCTACCTGGGTATACAATCCATAATCCTCAAATTCAGCGTCAGCAGAACCATCTGTGGTATCTTTTACATACAGATGGACGAACTGTGTTCTCAGACTGATCAGCTGTGGAATGCCCTTCAGCAGGTCATAGGCAAGCTTGTTCCGAAACCGCATTCCTTCTGTCATATGCTTGTTCAGATTAATGGTTCTCTGCCCGCGCCAGGTTCCTTTATTTTTCTTCAGCTCAATCTTATAGTTTTTCTGGGCATTCCGGCTTGAAGTCTGCCCACGGATCTGTACCGTGGCATTGGGAATATTCTCCCCATATCCTACCATTCCCTCTGTCGGACCATTCTCATCCCCTATCTGTAAAAGTGCAGCCGCCTGATATCTGTCTACTCCCATCTCCTCATAATCATAGACAGAATAACTATTGATTTCTTCCCATGTATGCTCTGTATTTTCTGAAGAATTCCCCTTTGAAACAGTGAGGTACATGGTAACCACGCTGGTATCGTCATCGTTTTCATAGAGACTGTCCTTATCTCTTAAATGAACCTGGTCAATATCCCTGGAATCTGCTTTTTTTATCTCCTGTGACGTTGCGGATGCTGTCGGTTCTTCTGTATCTGTGCTCTCATTTTTTTCTTCCGGCACTACATTCCCATTTCCTATACAGCCTGCGAATAAAGACATGGTCATACCTCCGGCAAGAATACATGCAATTTTTTTATATTTTTTCACTATTCTGACTCCTTTCCAGTTTTTTGCCGAGGAAAAAACCAAGTCTGGAAAACGTTCCTCTTTTTTCCCTGGCCACCACAGGCTGTACACTCAAAATATAATAGGGCAGCCTCTTTGTATAATAGTCCAGACGAAAGGCTGCAATTAGAAAAAACACTGCGCTGCCTGTGAGAAACCCGAAACCATAATATACTCTTGGAAAAAACAGGGATATTACTGTAAACAGCACAGTTCCTCCTGCAAAACATCCGGAGGCCGCCAGCGCTCCTTTGTAATCTGTAAAATATAAAAGCAACAGAAGTATGGTATTTGCCACCGCATAAATGCCATATCCCACGCAGAGGGTTCTGAAATACCCTTCCATAAGATCGTTAAATCCAAGCGGCACATACTCCAGGAGCAGTCCGCCAAGAGAAATAGCAAGTGCTGTAGCAAGGAGCTGCTTCAAGGCCGTGTATTTCAATTCCACATTCAATACCTTTAACATTTCCTCACCTGCCTGGGTAATATCTCCTACAGCACCTTTATCATTAAATAAACTGTAGTAGTTTTTATATTTCGGATAAAAATTCACCTCCACAGAAACCACAAAGTTTACTGTTGTTACCAAAATCGTAAGAAATGCCACAAGAGCTGGCACATCATGGTAGGGTGCACCAACAAACAGTCCCTGCACCTGTACCTGAAGCGGTCCGACCCACATGATCACCAAATGGGCAAACAGTCCAATGTTGATAAAAAGCCCGGTAAATGCCAGAGGCAGAAACTGATCCACCCATCTTAGGAAAAGGAAGGCACCCTTTTCCCCTTGGGGAAAATACTGATACAAAAGGATCACATCCCACAAAAGCATCACTCCGTATCCCACAGCCACTGCAATCAGAAGAGCTTCCACATGGGGAATTCCCAGCATCAGCAATACCCAGCCGGATAAAAATGTGATCACAATAGCAGCTGTAAATGACAGCATGATTCCTCTGTAATCTTTGATGGCAGTAAGATAACTCATTGCATTCCAGGTGACGGTCAGCTCTCCAAAAAGCCACAGACACAGCAAGCTGTCCAGAAGTCCTGCTCCGGAAAAGATAAGAAAAATTCCATACAGAATCCCGCCGGCCACCAGCATGATCCCTGTAGAACCCCAGAAAGAAGGCAATACCATATCATATTTTTCTTCGTACAGCATATCTGCAATAAATCTGGTAACTACCATAGACAAAAAACTGGTAACTGTCAGGGAAAACAAAAGGGTATACGTGATCATACACACCAGAAGTTCCCGGCTGTGTCTGCTGCCTCCTGTTTTATCACAAAGATACATAACACCAAGAAGCAATACAATTCCAAGAAGCATTGGACCGGTACATACGACTCCCGCATATCCGTAAGCCCTGAAGGAAGCAAAAAGTCCCCGTCTGTTAAACAGTTTTTTCAGTTCAAATCCGATTCCAGCCATTCTTTTGTATCACCTCCTCATAAAGCTCCCGGTACAGACGGATCATGCGTTCCTGTCTGTAATAAGCCTTTACCCGTTCCTGTCCGTTTTGCCCCATACGAAGCCGCCTTCTTCTGGATTCACACATTTTCTCCATTGCAAGAGCCAGTCCGTCACGATACATAGGTGCCACATAATAGCCTGCCTTTCCATATACATCCTCTTCCTTTCCTTCCAGAAGTTCCCGACAGCAGCCGACATCTGTGGTAACACAGGGACGTCTTGCAGCAAAGGATTCCAGCACAGACAGGGGCTGTCCTTCTGAAATGCTGGTAAGGATGGTAAAATCCAGTTTCTCCATATATTTTACAATGTCCACACGCCCTGTAAATATAACGTTTTCCAGCTTCAGCTGTTTCACCAGCTCGTAACACTCCTGTGCATATTCTTCATCATCGACTCCTCCCATAATGTGAAGGCGTACATTTTTTACATGTGCAGACAGTTCAAAAAAAGCGTAGATCATGGTCTTGATATCTTTGATAGGAGCAAGCCTTACTACTGCTCCAATATCCACCCAGCCATCCTCTTCTTTCAGGGGGATTCCAGACAACCTGTCATAGTCGATCCCATTTTCGATAACCCGGCACTTCCCAGGTGCACAGCCCATCTGAATCTGAGTGCGCATTGCATTTGTAAAAAGACAGGTCACACGAAATGCCCTCTGATAGATCATATCTGACAGCATATAAAAGAAAGCAATCCACTGTTTCTTAAAGGATGGAACCACCCACTTGGCACGGATGATCTCCTCCTCTCTCTCCCTTGTATAAATTCCATGTTCTGTAAGAAGAACATCCTTTTTGTGCACATAACCGCCCAGACAGGCCAGAAGTCCGCCGTACCCGGTACATATGGCATGATACACATCCGCCTCTGGCACTTCACTTCCCATAAGATACAGAACAGGAAGGAGCATGGAACGCATGGTGTGAAAGGCATCTGCAAAAGCAATATACGGATACTGTTCTTTACAGATTTTTATAAGGAGATCAAGGAAAGTCTCACTTTTCAAAAAAGCCATAGGGTTTAAATGTTTATCATGATACAAGGAAAACAACGTCTCCCAGTCCGGACTCCTCATCTGCATCAGCTCGCTCAGACTTTCTAGTTCTTTTTCGGAAAAAATATGGGACATTTTCCCCTTTTCTTTCACCTGGAGAGCATCATCCAGAAAAACCTCATGAACCTCCACAACATTCTCTGGAAGTTCATAGACAAATTTTCCTCTTTTTTCTGCATTTGCCCCAATAACCCAGAGCACAAATTCATGCTCCTGCATCTGATTGATATACTGGTGCATCCATGTGGAAACACCGCCGAACACATAAGGATAACACCCTTCCAAAACCAGACAGATTCTCACTGTTTTCTCCTTTTATCTGCATTTTCAATACATATGTTTATGTTACCAATAGTAAAAGACCTTTTGACACTGCTGTCATTATATTTATTCGAACTCAATGTACACATCTTCCTGTTCTGCGTTCAGCAGATACAGATTCCCAGCAGCCTGAGTCAAGTCTCCACCAGTCACACGCACCGGAATTCCTTTATTCATTCTCACCATCAGATACGCCTGATCGTAAAAATTCCCCAGATGAAGATGCACTTCCTTGTCTGTAATGTCTTTCTCTACAGTCAGGGCACCATATCTTTCAATGGCACCGGATAACTGGGAGCCTGTAAGATTTCGGAGTGCCGGTGCTGCTTCATTCAGCCAGGTCATGTACTCATCCAGACGGTTTTTCAGCTTTTCCCAGCCAAGGGCAGCGCCTCTGTCCTCATCCAGAAGGTCATCCGGATGCATAAAATGTGTATTTACAAAATGCATATTCAACTCAGACAAAGCAGCCATCTGCATATAATCGTCAATAATCGCACCGGAAATAATACGCGGCTGTTCTACAATTCCATCTTCAGCCACTTCAAACTCCTGCACATAAGCATAGTCGCCGGAAAAATAATTGCTAGCAATAGTACGGATCTTGGGATACAGGGAACCCAGCAGTTTCCGTCCCGCTTCTGACAAAACATTAGAAGGAGGAACATAAACAGACATGGTAGTCTCCGGAAACATTTCTTTTCCAAAATCCATCAGCTCCTTCATTGCTTTTTCCATGGCAGAAAAGCTTGTCCAGGTTCTGTATGGAAGTGCATCTCCATAATCCGTGTCTGACAGGCTGAGCGGCTGATGATTATAACCGTGATAACCCAGTTCTCCGCCCTGATGAAGGATCATATTTCCAAAATACTGGAACCGCTGTACATCATCCTGGCGTTCCGTCTCTCCGTCTGTTTCATCCTCATAATTTTCTATTATAACTCCTGTATATTGCACATTGTGAGCCGTAGCAAGGGCGATCATATCCGGCCACCAGATATTGGTATAGAAATCTGCAATACTGGTGCCATAATCCCTTTTTACGTAAGTTCCATCTCCATTTGGAACAGGGGAGGGAAAATCATCCAGATAAAAGACGGATCCGTTGATCACCGGATATACCCCCACATCTGTAAGAAGACTGTAGGATGCAGCAAAAAAGCCTCTGAAAGCTTTTTCATAAAACCCAAAATTATCTACTACAAACTTTCCGTTTCCATAATCAGCTTCCCAGATCAAAGGAATGCCTGACGTATCATCCGCCCAGGCGTATACCCTTGCACGCTGACTCAGCTCCACTGCCCAGGCCGATTCGTAGCCGTCTGTGACTTTGTATGCTTTTCCTCCTCCGACGAGAAACTCACTGTCGAAATAAATGCTGTTTACCATGGCTTCTGTGTAACCCGAAGATACAATTCCAAGCTTCTGCTCAATAAGGGATACATAAGTATCTTTTTGAAGAGTAAGGGCGAACATGGCACTTCCGCCTTCTTTTACCCAGTCGCTGATCTTCAGCACATTTTCTTTCAGCGGACTTAAATCGCTTAAAAGAACGACCACAGTCTCATAATCAGACAGATCATCCGGTATACTTTCATGATTTACATCAACCAGATCAGTACCCACCTTCATGTCCTTAAAGATCTGTTCGAACTGGATCCACGCCATGGTGCTGTTCGCCTGACTGCTGTCTGTAAGAACAAGGCAGGTTGGCTTTAGTGTCTTTACTGCGGTTTCTTCCGTAACCACTTTATCTGCATCCAGATAAGTCAGTTTCTTTGCCTTTTCCCGGTAGGACAGACCGGATCGTTCTGCAAACAGAATGGCTCCTATAAGCAGAAAACAGCCCAGGATCACCAGAATTCCCTTAAATTGAAAAGCTTTCACTTTTTTGATCCATCCAGCCAAAATCCCAGTGCCTCCTTTCCTCTGGAAGAAAGATAGATATGCTCTTCCTTCAATGCCTGTAAGCTCTGTTTCAGTTCTTTCCCCATTTTCCGTTCTGCCAGATACCGAATTTTCCAGATCCAGTATTCTTCACCTCTGTGCCAGTTCTGATCCATGATTTTCAATATTTTTTCTGCCAGAAAAAAATCCCTTTGCACCATAAGATTTTCCATCAGGCAGACACAGGTATGGAGATTCACCCTTTGATCCAGCTGTTTTAACAAAAGCTGGGTATACTGGTTTCTGTAAATCTGTTCCATCTGCTTCTCCATAAAGCCCTGACTCAGATATTCTTTCAGGAAATCACAGTACTCCTCCAGAACAACAGGATCATCTGGATCATTCGTATATTTTTTCTCAATTTTTTGTAATCTGTAATCATATTCTTTGGACAGTTCCACCATGGCTGTAATCGCATAATGGACTACCTCCACATCCTCATTCATTCGTGCCTGCTTTAATAATTCCACATATTCCCCCGGGTTATCATTCAGAACGTTCATGATCAGTTCCCGGCGCCTGGAAGGATCATTCAGAAGGAGGGCCTCCTCCAGAGGAACCACATCCCTGTCATTTTCCTCCATGGCCGGAAACATGTTCTTATAAATTTCCTCGTTAACCCTGAGCTTTTCAACTCCCACTGTTTTCACCTGATCCGTACCGGAAAAAAGCTGAAAATGTATGAGCAGGACACACACCGGTCCCCAGACTGGTACAAATACGGCAAGAGACAGCATGTACATCTTTGCTTTCAGAAATCCTGTGCGTATTCCTGACCAGATCAGTATGCAGATGATCAGATGAATCGCCAGTGCCGTGATTCCAATTGCTGTTTTTGTCATGATTCCACTCCTGCTGTCTCTTTTCCTACCGGAACATCAAGCACCTTTCCCTCAAATCCATTTCTTTTCAGACGTTCAAGGATGACTGGCAATGCCTTGTCATCTGCCTGGGGCAGGATCAGATACAACTCCCCTTCCGGAGAAATACCACGGATATCGTTTTCTCTGATACAGCGGTCCAGTGCCTCATCCGCATCCTCAATGGTCATATTCCCATACTTCAGTTTCAGAAGGATATAGGATGCCATCTTCTGCTCACGCATAGAATGCTGAAGCTCCAGACTTTTTTCAAAGTATTCCGGCTTCAGGATCCTCGTATTCTCTACATATTTCTTGTATTCCGTGGCTTCCTGATATTCAAGGGCACGTAAAAGAGATGTTTCTACCAGACCACATAAAATCTGAAACAGATTCATATAATATAAAGTCAGCTGCCCGTTTCTTACCTCCTGAATACAGATCAGCATCACCAGACTGCCTTCTTTCCTGATACCAGCCATATACATAGGATAACCTTTTACGAAATCCCGATTTGCCCATACCTGCCCTTTTTCCAGGGTATCCATGGCAAGCGTATACTCGCTTAATCTGACAGAAGCAGAGTACATTCCCTGAGACTTGGGAGATGCAGCTTCCAGCCTGCCATAGCCGTTTTTCTGACTGAGGGAATAAAACGCAAAGGTTTCATTCTCCAGAACCTCTTCCATAATGTGCATCGTTTCAATAAACAGTTCCTCTGGCTGTACAATATCCAGCTTTCTGGTAATGTCAAAGATCTTTCCGAAGCTGTCCTTACTGCCCAGGATTTGTTTTTTGTATCTTTTTTTGTCCTGAAGGGTCGCCTGGTACAGATCACGCATAAAGAGAAATTTTTCCCGGATCAGCTGATTCTCCTCTGATATAAATTCCAGATTTTCCCTGTTTTTCATTCGCACATAACCACACACGGCACCTGCAGCAAAATAAAAGATAAATGGGATCCAGTTAGCTGGTTCGTAAAAAAGGGTATACCACTTTATTCCCTGGCTTTCATATGCCAGAAGCAAGGATACTGTCTGGGCTGCTGCTCCGGCAATTCCATATCCCAGACCGTAAAGACTTCCAAACAAGACAATAAACACAAGACGCAGATCAATCATCTTAAACTGAGCCTGATTTCCCAGAAGACGCTGCAAAAATTCGAACGCCAGAAAGCAGAGCACAAACTCACATGCCCGCAGCCATCTTTGGTTCTGATTGAAAAGTCTGGTAAGCCAGCTTACTTTTCCCCCATTGTTTTTTGTGTATTCATTATATTCTTTATACATTTCCGAAATATGATCTAATACTGAAATCTTTGGAAACCAGTTATAGTTTGTTCGGATCTGTCTGTCGTCTTCTTTTATTTTTTCTACAACGGCACTGCTTTTATAGATAATGGAGACCGGGGATAAAACCTTTTTCAGTTCTTCGGTCACATCCTGAAAACAGATGTCAAATACATCTGGAACATTCAATACCTCTTCCTCATCATTCCAGTTATCAAAAAGCTTGTACATCAGTTCTGCCAGATCCATAGAATATAAAAAACAGGCTTTCTGCTCCGGAGCTTCCTGAAAAAACAGCTTCTGGCTCTCTTTCGAAGCTTGGAAAATTCTGTAAAAGAAATCTTTTTTATAGGTTCCGGAATATAAATAGGGTACCCGCAGTATTTTCACCGTCAGACCGTACAGTCCTGCATAGCGTCTGCACACATCCTCTGCATTTTGCACCAGCAGAGTCTTGCCTGTTGGTACATCATACATTCCCTCTGGTCCTGTCACGTAAAGGAAATGGCTTTGAACCCCTTTCCTGCAGTATTGCAGGAGCTTACGCAGATTCTCTGCTTCCCCTTCCAGTTCTCCATGTAAGGTCAGATAATTGGAAAAGTATACCACAGCTTCAAATTCGTATGTCCGGAAAATGTCTCCAAGTTCCAGTTCCGTCCTGGGAAATGGTCTGGAAATAAGTTCTCTTCTCCGGGCTGTCTTTAGCATTTTATTTCCAAGTACCATTACCTGACATTCTGGAAATGCTTCTTCTACAAATTCTTCTGTCACATAGCCGGTATTCCCGGCCAGCAAAACCTTCATATCCTTCTCTCTCCTGTTATCCTTTAGAATCTCTTCTGCTGTTTAGGATACCTTATTTAAGTCAAATATCCTATTGACATTTTTACGAAATTTTTTCTAAATTTTATATAGTTTTCTTTCAGATTGCAGACGCACTTCTTCAAGCTTACCTGGGTGCTGATGTCCATTGTGGTTTTGTGTCTGATTGCCATGGGGCTATACGGAGTTCTCTCTTTTATTGAAAAACATTATCTGAAAAAGCTTTAGTGTGAAATGCGCCCAGGAAATCCGGCATATTTTTACAGAAAAAGGAAGGGGGACGCGGCACCTTTCACACGTCTCCCTTCATTATTTACGATAATTCTTCTGCCAGTTTCGTCAGCCATTTCACTGCATTCTCCACATTCTCTGAATTAGCGAGAACTCCGATCTTAACAGGCTCATAGGTCACCTCAAGTTCCTCTTCCAGTTCATCAGAATCAATGGTAATGCTGTATTTGTCATCCTGCTTCCCAAATGCCTGATAGACATCCTCTGGCAAAAGCTCTGTCAGATCCATGAAATACTCATCTTTGAACTCAAAACCGTCCATATAATCTTCGGAACCAATAAGCACATCCACTGCCCTGGCAGATACTTTGGTGGTAAAGGCCATCTGGCTGTAGGATTCCAATGCAACTCCGTCTTCACCGGTACGCAGGCTTTCGTCTACTGTGACGATTTCATATGGATCGTCCTGGATTCCCAGCGCTTCCTGTACCTTTTCTTCGGCTTCCTCCTGCTTCGTTCCGTAGGAGTCAATTACCATAACCGTAAGTGCTGTATGGATTTTGGAATTTTCGTAGAGATCTTTTACAAAAAAGGCTATGGCGATCACCGCCACAATGGCTGCCATCTGTGGCTTATAATAGGCCCAGATATACTGAAGCTTTCCCTTCCAGCCCATACTGGCAAGCTTCATTTTCTCAAGTTCACGCTTCTCTTTCTTAGTCAGATCAGTCTCGTGTTTGTAACGGATGTCGTTCTCGTCAATTTTCTGCTGTTCTTCCTGATTTTCGTCTTTTAATTCGATTCTCATACATTCTCCTGTGTTCTGTAAGGAAATCCAAGGTCTGATTCCTGCCTCTCTGATCGATCCAGGACTTGCTGTCTTATGTAGTCCTTACCTCTGATTTTCTCTCTGTGATAGTTTTATATTGTAACACGTTTTATATATTTTGAACAGTTTTTCCGAAAGAAAGTCACAGTTCTTTCACACTCTTTATTCCTGTTCACGATCTGCCCCACAGCTGCAAGACGTTGCCAGGAAATTGCAGCTTTCCGATTGCTGTTCCAATATCATCTTTGAAGGTATCTCATTTTCTCTAACTTCTTCACGCCCTCAGCCAGCTCCCGTCCAGTCTTGCAAGCAGTCTGGCATTGTGATAGGCCATCCGGAGAGTCAGACAGGTTCGTCCCAGATATTTGGCCCCATCCGGAGTTTTCATACAGGCCAGTGCCAGATCGGGAATTCCCGGGTTCTGAAGGCAGATTGGGATTAAAAGCTGAATGGAATGGTTATAATACTGAGGAATGGCAGCCTTGTAGTCTGACTCCAGTATTCGTCTGGTCTGCTGTAAGGCTCCATCAAAAAGCTGTACCCGCATGCCGCTCTCCCTCACTGCGGAAGGAAGCCGCTGCACATTTTCCTCATCATCAAAAATATGTTCATACTGAGGCACCACCGGCAGCTTGGTATCAAACACCAGATCGGAAGGATTTTCCACATAGGAAGCCCTGGGTGGAAGATCCGTAATTTTTATTTTTAAAAGTGAGTAGTCTGTATAAAATCCTTCCAGATACCATTTCTGTCTGTCCGGTACTACATTTGGAACAAAATAAGCATAAATCGGCTGATAATACTGATTAAAGAGTCCTGTATGAAAAAGGGCATATTCTTTCTCTTCCCGTACTTTTCCTTCCTCATACAGTCTGCGGAATGTATTTTCCAGATAGCCTTTCAGGATCCCGTTATCCCCGGACTGCCCAAAGCTCCACTTCTCAGGGGATATTCTGGCCAGGTTCTGGATCTGCCGGTTATAATTACCGCAGTAGGTAAAATCGAATAGGTTCATGTTAACCTCCTGTCCTTTTTTCTTCTCTTCCTTACATTTTATTGTGGAAAAAGACTGACAGAACTGCCAGTTTTAAGATTCATCTTCGGCCCCGCTGACCTTGCTTAAAGGGTAGCACACAGATAAAAAAAGCACAAGGAAAAGCGTTCGCCTCTTTGCGACAGGATCTGTCAGTATTACTGAGCACGGAATGAACCATAACCTGCCTCAAACTTTCCATTGCGCCCCAGATAAATTTTCCCTATAATAAAATATAACATTTGGCAATCCAGGAGGTGTTTTTTTGAAAAAAGACGGCTACTACTCTTCCGGTCAGTTTGCCCGGATGGCTGGAGTAACACTGCGGACCATCCGCTATTACGACCAGCACGATATTCTGAAACCTTCTCTTGTATCCGAATCCGGCGCAAGATTTTATACTGACACTGACTTTGCAAGGCTGCAGCAGATCCTGCTGCTGAAATATCTTGGATTTTCCCTGGAGGATATCCGGGAGATGACTATCGAAGACCCGGACAGCCATTTTATGCTCAATGCCCTGAATGTACAGCTGAAGCTTGTACAGGACCGGATTGAACAGATGCAGCTTGTGGAAAAAACACTGAAAGATACTGCCCAGGCCATTTCTGAGGAGCATACCGTGGACTGGAGCCGTATGCTGGACCTGATCCATCTGACTGTTATGGAAAAAAGTCTGAAAAACCAGTACCAGAATGCTTCCAACATTTCTTCCAGGATCAACCTGCACAGTCTTTATTCTGTAAACCAGGAAGGCTGGTTTCCCTGGATCTGCCAGCAGTGCCAGATTCATGAGGGAATGAATATTCTGGAGCTTGGATGCGGTGACGGAGCTCTCTGGACCCAGAACTTATCAAAGCTGCCAGGGAACATACACATTACCCTTTCTGATATTTCCGAGGGTATGCTCCGTGACGCCAGGCGTGCCATTGGCGGAGAAGATCCCCGTTTTTCTTTCAAAGCTTTTGACTGTCACAGCATTCCTCCAAGGATTGGCACCTTTGATCTGGTCATTGCCAATCATGTACTTTTTTACTGTGACGACATTGGAAAGGTGTGCAAAAATGTAACAAAAATCCTAAAGCCGGGCGGGCGTTTTCTTTGCAGTACCTACGGTTCCAGACATATGCGGGAGGTCAGCCTTCTGGTCCAGTCCTTCGATGAAAGGATTGCCCTCTCCGCGGATAAACTGTACGAACGCTTTGGCCGGGAAAACGGGACGGATATCCTTTCCCCTTATTTTCAGAAGATCACCTGGAAATCCTATGAAGACGAACTGATCGTTACCGATGCGGAGCCTTTAATCTCCTATATTCTCTCCTGCCACGGCAATCAGAACCAGTATCTGCCAGACCGTTACAAGGATTTTCGCGCCCTTGTTAAGAAAAAAACAGAAAATGGATTCCATATCACCAAGGATGCAGGGGTATTTCTTTGTGAAAAAGTAACAAACTTGAAATAATTGTAAAAAAGGTCTTGAAGGTAACGTAAGGTCACCTTTTATAATGTAGTTACAGACTCAGGTCAGGGCAAACAAATGCTGCCCAAAATCCGGCAGCATTCATGAACGACTACGAAATTATGCACCTGACAGCATAAATCAGATATTGTTCGCAATAGGAACAATATAGCAAATCCAACAAAGGAGAACGAAATTATGAAGGGAATTATTTTAGCCGGTGGATCCGGTACCAGACTTTACCCATTGACTATGGTCACATCCAAGCAGCTGCTTCCAATTTATGATAAACCAATGATCTACTATCCAATGTCCGTTCTTATGAACGCAGGGATCCGTGATATCCTGATCATTTCCACTCCACAGGATACCCCACGTTTCAAGGAGCTTCTTGGTGACGGTCATCAGTTCGGCGTATCTCTTACTTACGCTGTACAGCCAAGCCCGGATGGACTTGCACAGGCATTTATCATTGGCGAAGAGTTCATTGGAAATGACACGGTTGCCATGGTTCTTGGAGACAACATTTTCGCAGGACACGGTCTTAAGAAGCGTCTGAAAGCCGCTGTTGAGAATGCAAGCTCAGGAAAAGGTGCTACTGTATTCGGCTACTATGTAGACGACCCGGAACGATTCGGTATCGTTGAATTCGATCAGGAAGGCAAAGCCATTTCCATCGAAGAAAAGCCAGAGCATCCGAAGAGCAACTATTGTGTAACAGGTCTTTACTTCTATGATAACAAAGTTGTTGAATATGCAAAGAACCTGAAACCAAGCGCCCGCGGTGAGCTGGAGATCACAGACCTGAACCGTATTTACCTGGAAAAGGGTCAGTTAAATGTAGAGCTTCTTGGCCAGGGCTTCACATGGCTTGACACAGGTACACATGAGAGTCTTGTAGACGCAACTAATTTTGTAAAAACAGTAGAAACCCATCAGCACCGTAAGATTGCATGCCTTGAGGAAATTGCTTACTTAAACGGCTGGATTTCCAGAGAAGAAGTTATGGAAGTTTACAACGTGCTGAAGAAGAATCAGTATGGTCAGTATCTGAAGGACGTACTGGATGGCAAATATATGGACGTACTTCACTAATTATAAAAATCAAAGGAGAATTATATCATGAATATTATCGTTACCGGCGGTGCCGGATTTATCGGAAGCAACTTTATTTTCCACATGTTAAAAAAGTACCCGGACTACCGCATCATCTGTCTGGACTGCCTTACCTATGCAGGTAATCTTTCTACTCTGGCACCGGTTATGGATAACCCGAATTTCCGTTTTGTAAAAGAGAGCATCACAGACCGTGAAGCAGTTTACAAGCTTTTTGAGGAAGAACATCCGGACATGGTTGTAAACTTCGCGGCTGAGAGCCACGTTGACCGTTCCATCGAGAACCCTGAAGTTTTCCTGAACACAAACATCATTGGTACTGCTGTTCTTATGGATGCCTGCCGCAAATACGGAATCAAACGTTACCATCAGGTTTCCACTGACGAGGTTTACGGTGATCTGCCGCTTGACAGACCGGACCTGTTCTTCACAGAGGAGACTCCGATCCACACAAGCAGCCCATACAGCTCTTCCAAGGCTTCTGCTGACCTTCTGGTACTTGCTTACCACAGAACCTATGGACTTCCTGTATCCATCAGCCGCTGCTCTAACAACTACGGCCCATATCATTTCCCGGAAAAACTGATTCCACTTATGATTGCCAACGCATTAAATGACAAGCCACTTCCTGTTTATGGAAAAGGTGAGAATGTTCGTGACTGGCTGTATGTTGAGGATCACTGCCGCGCTATCGACCTGATCATCCACAAAGGACGTGTTGGTGAGGTTTACAATGTAGGCGGACACAACGAAATGAAAAACATCGACATCGTTAAGATCATCTGCAAAGAACTTGGAAAACCAGAGAGCCTGATCACATACGTAACAGACCGCAAGGGTCATGACATGCGTTATGCTATTGATCCAACCAAGATCCACAACGAACTGGGCTGGCTGCCAGAAACCAAATTTGCAGACGGTATCAAGAAGACCATCCAGTGGTATCTTGACAACAAGGAATGGTGGGAGACCATTATTTCTGGAGAGTATCAGAATTACTACGAAAAAATGTACGGCAACCGCTAAGGAGGGCTGTTTTTATGAAACTGTTTGTAACAGGTGTGGCCGGTCAGCTTGGTCATGATGTAATGAACGAACTTAACAAACGCGGATACGAAGGGGTAGGCTCTGACCTTGCCCCGGAGTATAGCGGAATTCAGGATGGTACTGCAGTCACCACAATGCCTTATGTTTCTGTAGACATTACAAATGCTTCTGCTGTGGAAAAAGCCATTACAGAAGCAGGCGTGGACGGCGTGGTGCACTGTGCAGCCTGGACAGCTGTAGATGCAGCTGAAGACGAGGACAAACAGGAAATCGTCCGCAAGGTAAATGTTCTTGGTACTGAAAATATTGCAAAAGTCTGCAAAAAGCTGGGCATCAAAATGATGTATCTTTCCACAGACTATGTATTCGACGGTCAGGGCACCACTCCATGGGAGCCAGACTGTAAAGCCTACAAGCCTCTGAATGTTTACGGTCAGACAAAGCTTGACGGAGAGCTTGCAGTTTATAACAATGTTGACAAATTTTTTATTATCCGTATTGCATGGGTATTTGGTAAAAATGGCAAGAACTTTATCAAGACCATGTTAAATGTTGCCAAAACACATGATACCTTAAAGGTTGTCAACGACCAGATCGGTACTCCAACCTACACCTATGACCTTGCCCGCCTGATGATCGACATGATTCTCACTGACAAATACGGTTACTATCACGCAACCAATGAGGGTGGCTATATCAGCTGGTATGATTTCACTAAGGAAATCTTCCGTAAGGCTGTTGAGCTTGGACATACCGAGTATGCTGAGGATAAAGTAACAGTTCTTCCTGTTACCACCGCTGAATACGGAGTTTCCAAGGCAGCACGCCCATTTAACAGCCGCCTGGACAAAAAGAAGCTGGTAGAAAACGGATTCACCCCTCTTCCAACCTGGCAGGATGCTCTGGCAAGATATTTAAAGGAAATTGAATTCTAATTCACAAAACAAAGCGCAGTCAATTTCAAAATCAATTGACTGCGTTTTCTTTATACGTCAAAAATCCCGGAGCATTATTTGCTCCAGGATTTCATAGTTTTTATTTGTTTTCTTCAGCATCCCTCTCTGATGTCTCAGAAATGGATTTCACCTATCTGTTCTTCTGATAAGGGCTGGCGCTGTTTTTTCGCTTGCTCTTGTTTTTACGGCTTTTCTGCGGTGTCCTCTTGTTCTCACCATAATAATCTTCCAGATATTCCTCAATCACATCTTCCTCGTCCACGCCATACTCATCCAGAATCTCATCAATCTCTTTATCATCCGCATCAGACAGATCATCATCTAAATCATCTTCATACTCTTCCGGGCACTTTCTGTACTGCTCCCTGGAAGGATTCTTTTTATCATCACGCTCTTTTTTCCCTCTGCGCTTTGTCTCGCTTTCAGCCTCCTCCCAGTCAGCTTCTTCCCATTTCTGTCGTCTTTCTGGTACTTTTCCCTGATCCTCATCTTCCTCGTCATCGTAATCATCGTCATATTTCGGCTTATTAATGGCAAACTGGATCAACATTCCCACAAGGGCGAACCCAATGGAAAAAATGATTCCAAAAGGAATTTCCTCCATTTTTGCCAGCTTGGCAGTAGAAAAGCCACTTAAAATACCACCCAGAATACTGGTTCCCACAATGATCACTTCTCTTTCGTAGCGAAGCGCCAGCATTCCAAGACCTGCTCCCGCCAGAAGACAGATGAAAAAGCTGAAAGAAGTAGTCGGATGGATAATATATACAGTAATCGTCAACCCGATTCCTGCTCCCATAATAAAAATACCGGCCTTAAACACTGCAAAGGAAAGAATGGCAAGTAACAGTCCTACTCCGATCATTCCCACTGCATAATACACCTTTTCCCCGAATCCAATCTGATGAATGGCAAATAATCCGATTCCTGCTCCAATGAGAAATCCAAAGATCATCATCCAGAATCTTAAAAGACGGTATCCGAGTACACAGTTCATAATTCCGAACACAAGCACTACTCCAAATAAAACCATGGACAAAGTACCTGCGATCTGCATATCCCGAACTCTGTATGCAATATTCATAATATTTTTTAAAATATCAACCATATCTGTTTATACCTCTTTCTTTTAAAACATATAATAGATAGTTTTCATATTTTCCAGAATTCCATAATGATACTCTACCTGACTCATTCCATATATAGTCATATAATATCTCGCAGCCTCCTGAATGGCATCTCCATTGATCCAGTCTGCTCTGGCCTGTTCAAAAGCTTCCTGCGATGAGAATTTAAACCTCACTACTGCAGCCCCGTTATTCAGCCTCATCTGACAGTATGCCAGGATCTCCTGATAGTCATAACTGTCAAAGCAGCCCTGGTTCAGCACATAAAAATTCATATCTGTTGCAGAACACGCCGGAACCGAAAATTCATCAGAGGGTGTATATGTCATCTCATACTCCTCCGGGAACGGACACAGATAATCATACAGGATTGTCTTATGTTCTGCAAGCTGGACTGCATCGCCCTCCAGAAATTCCGGCTGGTCACCGTTGGTCGCATCAAAATAGTAATCATTTCCGTTCAAAGTAATAATGTTCCAGGCATGTCCCTCTGTACTTCCGGCAGTACTGCCTTCCACGTAAATACAAGGTACTCCAAGATATTCCAGCAGATACTGGGCAGCCCCTGCATATCCGGCACACACTGCCTGCCTCCTCCAAAAAATTCCTGCCATGCTCTGGTCGTCCTCAGATTCTTGATATTCGGCAGTATCGATCAGATAAGTATAAACTGCCTTCGCCTTTTCATAATCATCAGCCTCCTCTGAGACCAATGCACTTACCTCCTGACAGGCATTGTCAGCAGCTGCCTGTATCTCCTGGATTTCCTCATCCGTATAACTGTAGCCGGGAGAAAACATACAATAATTGGCATTTGAGAAAGTTGTTTTATATACCTGCTTCCGGTTATGCACCCAGAACAGCTCCGGATGATCCATAAGCACCGCATGGTAAACCTTATTTACGGTTTCATCCTCATAGATCGTAAGGTAAAATTCTTTCTCTTTTGCCCGGATTCCTTCTATTATTTCCCGATAGCCCCGCTGTTCTTCTTCATTCAGCTGACCAAAATAGTATTCCTGGCGCAGTCCCTGTGTGTCGGTATCTGCCACCTCCTGCTTCCGCAGTTCCCGGACTTCTTTCGGCTCTCCGGAAAAAATCTCCGGAGCGTTATCCAGAATTTCCTCTCCCACCTTCACGAACAAATCGTCTGGCTCATACTGCTGCTGATAAACATAGATTCCCAGGGAAATTACCACTGCAAACAGAAGAATAAAAATAAATTTCCATGGTTTTCTTTTTCTCATTCAGCCTCCTTACCCAAGCTGCCGGATCCGTTCCAGAATATCTCTGGTGTTTTCCCGGAATAAAAGTTCCTTATTGTAGCGGTAATATCTTTCACAGGAATATTCCTGAAGAAAAGCCACTGCAGGACTGCTTGTATTCAGTTCTGTAATAAACACCACCAGTTCCTGTCCACCCGCAAAAGCACTCTCCATAAAATCAAAAGCATATTCAAGCTGCCTTGCCGCCTTGTCAAAACCATTGTCATATCCTTCTTTTTCCGCATTAAACCAGCCTCTGAGAAGGGAAAAAGCAGACTCGCCATCCTGTACATTCTCTTTCTTCAGATCCATCACATATTTTTCCAGGGTGTCCAGAACCTGTTGATCATGATGGATGTCCTCCCTGGACAAAAGCCCTGCTTTCTTCTTTGCCAAAGAGTCTGCCTGGAAGCGGTTCTTTACATCCTCCAGATAAACCAAAGGCTGCTCCTTCTGCGCTTCCATAAGAGGCTCTTTCGCCTCTTTTAAAATATCAAAAATGCTGGCAAGCTTTTCTTCCTCTTCCTTCACCTTTCCAAAGGCTTTGTTCAGTCTGGAAAGAAGAAGTCCGGTGACACTCAGCTTTTCATCAAAGGAAGCATGTGCCGCCTTTTTTATCAGAATATCATCAATATGGCCGCTTAAAACCTCATCGATCTGATAATCCGTACGGTACTTGTAGAAAAGCTCCAGATAGCTGGCGAAATCTCTTGCAATCTGCGGATGCTGGATATACTGGACCACCACATCCTTATCCACTGTTTTCTCCAGTTTTTCATATACCTGTATCAATTTGGACAGATCTTCCCATCCTCTTGGTGTAGCAAAATTTTTTCCATCCACAGTGCTCTCCATCTTATAAAAATTAGCCGGTCTTGTATTCAGATAGGAAACCACTGCAGGGTGAACGCCTTTTGCGTAAGCATACTCTCTCCATGCGTCAAAATCCGGCTCCACCTGGATTTTCTTCACACGGTCCATGGTCACCACATCAAATTCACGGACCGATTTATTGTACTCCGGTGGATTACCGGCAGCTACGATCAGCCAGCCTTCCGGAATCTTGTGGCTTCCAAAGGTTTTACACTGAAGAAACTGCAGCATGGCAGGTGCCAGTGTCTCGGAAACACAATTGATCTCATCAATAAACAAAATTCCCTCTCGAAGGCCGGATTCCTGGATTTTCTCATAGATAGATGCTACGATCTCGCTCATGGTATATTCTGTAACTGCCATCTCTTTTCCGTCAAAATTCTTTCTGGAAATAAAAGGAAGTCCAATTGCACTTTGTCTGGTATGGTGGGTAATGGTGTAAGAAACCAGTCCCACCTTACATTCCCGGGAAATCTGCTCCATGATCTGTGTCTTGCCGATTCCAGGGGCGCCAATAAGAAAAACAGGGCGCTGGGCCATAACCGGGATCTCATACTCCCCGTATTCATTTTTCAAAAGGTAGGCTTCTATTGTATTGCGTATTTCTTCCTTCGCTCGCTTAATGTTCATAATATTATATTCTCCTCGTCTTTACAGATTGGCTCTAATCTACATATCCTGCTTTACAGAAAATTTGACACAGAAAGACTTTTTAAACAGACTCCAGGTCCTCTTCATCAAGGATCAGCTTGATCGCCCATGGCGGCACATCAATGTCCTGGTAATCCTCTTTCATAAATACAAAAGCGGTCTCATAAGGAGGCATTTTGGCAGGATAAATTCCATAACCATCTGTAAAATAAATCAGTCCCCGAAGTTTTGTAAACTTCTTCGCTCTCATAAGCTGTTCCACATAGGCAAAAGCAGGGCGAAAATCCGTGCCGCCCCCTCCTTTCACTGTGAAATGGGACATATATTCCTTCAACTGCATGGCATTTTCAATCACCACATCAGACTGGATTTTCTCGTCACACTGAAGAATGTGTACGTGGATCCGTCTGAAAAAGCTCTCAGATTCACTGAGCACACTGTAGGTTTCCTCCAGAAACTTCCGAACAAGCTCTCCTTTACAGGACATGGAAGTGTCAATAACGATCACAAAATCTTCCACCTTCCGCTCTTCTTTCGTTTCTAAGGGCTCGATCAGCGGCATATTGCCATACAGATTCATTCCATAATTGTAAAATATATAATCGAAAGTGTCCATATCAACTTTCATTTCTTCTTTCAAAACAGAAAATTTCCGCAGAAATTCTTTATAATCATAGCGATTTTGATTCTGGGCACGCAGCTGGTCTACCAGAGTTTCTCCGCCTTCTCCCGCTTCTTTTGAAAAAGTTTCCATCTCTGTCTGCATGCGGTTGCGGATGTCGTCCCAGTTCTTTTTCCGCTGGGACATCTGAGGACTGTTTGGATGGTTTTCATACCACTTACCATGGTCATCCTGAGTAAACTCACGGCGCAGCTCCTGCATTTTATTTTCCGGTAAATGAAGAGTCTGAAGCCTTCGGTAAATCCTCTGAGCCGTCATTACCTTTCCCTCTTCCAGTATCAGCTGCAACGCCTGCCGCTTCACCATAGATGCCGGCTGATGCACACATTTCAGATAAAGCCCGTCAATGATATTTTCCACTGTAATGTCACATGCAAGATTCCAGTACTGGACATCCACAACAGGATTTCCTTCTTCATCCTTCTCTGGAAAACAGTGGAGAAAAATGCAGTGTAAAAGGCTGTGAAGATAGATCCGATTCACCTTTTCCTGGCTTCTCCTGAACTGTTCCATAAGCTCTTCCGGCTGATAGTACAGGACAGTTCCATCCGTTCCAACAGGATGAACGCCCATATCTCCCTGAAAGAAAAGTGCTGACAATGCGCAGTCCATAAAGCGCATATTAAGATAGAGCTGATTTCTGACACTGGCCAAAATATCCTGGCAGATGCTCTCTGCTGCCAGTGCGCGCTCCCAAGCGTCATGTACCGGATTTACCTTGTACAAAGTATTTTGCCCATATGCCGGACTTATCTGGTATGCAGCTTTTCCACCCTGCACTTTATATAACGAATTTTCCTCATGTAATGAATTCAATTTTTTCTCTTCTGAACCACTCATAGTTCAAAACTTCTCCTTTTCGATGGAAAATGTATCCTCTGGTACTCCATAAGCATACTCAAAATCTCCGGAGATTTCACTGTGTCTGCCAGATTTACCAGACCTGTAAACAGTTCTTTCTGCCCCGGTTCCAGGGGATACGAGTGAAGAAGCCATTCCAGCTCTTCTCCTCTTTTCTGACGGATAAAATCAGAAGCAATCTGTTCTGTATGCTCCTTCAGGTACTGTTCGTACTGTGCTTTCGCCTGTTCAGTCAGCCCTGTCGGCCAGTTCAATCTGCCATATACCATTTCTCGCAGGAAATCTGATGATTCCTGGGCTCTCGCCATCTCAAAACGCTTGTCATACTCCAGAAAATGAAATACTTTTCCCTGAAAGCAGTTTCTGTAATACAGACCACTTCCATGCACCTCAGTCATCAAAATCCTGGCAGGAGTATTCTCCACACCTTCCTCATAATATTCCGGAAACCAAAGCATGGCTTCCACTTTCCCATATAAATGTACCCGCAGTTCCTCCCCAACTTCTGAAAGGATCTCTTTCAGCCCGGATTGTTCACCATTCATCAAAACTTCCATTCTGCGAATCCTGTGGCACCCTGTAAAAGCTCCACTTCCAAGATCAGTAAAATCACTGGAAAACCATAGCTCTTCCAGATTCCGACAGTTATAAAAACCGTAACGGCCAATTTTCCTGACTCCCAAGGGAATCCGTATGACCTGACAGCTTTTCCCGGAAAAAAGATATTCAGCCAGTTCTGTGACCGATACTCCGTCGATCTGTTCCGGAATTTCCACAATCTGGGGATTCCCATCAATTTCTATTACTGCAGCATGATCTTCCTTAATATCAAAGGTAAAACCGTTGTCTGTATGCTTTTTCATTTCATACTCTCCTGTATATGTGCCTGTAAAAAAGGCTTGCTATTTTTTCTCATTAATATTAAACTTAATCTATTGCAGTGTTAAAACAGTACTGATGTTCACACTCTATATAATATCGGAGGAATTTCCATGAGCATTAAAATACCGATTGAAACCTCAGCGCGGCATATTCATGTTTCCCAGGAGGATTTCCAACTCCTGTTTGGAGAGGATGCCCAGCTTCATTACATAAAGGAATTAAGCCAGCCTGGACAGTATCTCTGCCAGGAACGTCTTACAGTAAAGGGGCCTAAAGGTGAGTATCAGAATATGGCCATTCTAGGTCCTTTTCGTAAAGAAACCCAGATTGAGCTTTCCCTTACAGATACCCGCAAGATCGGTCTTCCCGGTCTTATCCGCCAGTCTGGTGATACTGTCGGCTCCCCTGGCTGCACTCTCATCGGACCCAAGGGCGAACTTATCCTTGATCACGGTGTCATTGTTGCCAAACGTCACATTCACATGACTCCGGCAGATGCTGTTACTTTGAAGGTCAAAGATAATGACGAAGTTTTTGTCCTGACCAAAAGCTTCGGCCGCGCTCTTATTTATGCAGATGTGGTAGTACGTGTAGACTGGAGTTACCGCCTTGCCATGCACGTAGATACCGATGAGGCCAATGCTTTTTCCAATGAAAAAGAGCCTTATGGGGTAATCGTAAAATTCTTTGATGATAACTATAATACGGATAAATGGATTGAAGACGTATTGTCCGGTATTAACCGCTAAATGTCAGGGCATACTCTGTGACTCCATTTTATTATTGTTCACTGGTGACATTCTGCAATGTGTTTTTTGTGAACAGAGTGAACAGTAATTCCATTTTCTTGCAGCAGCATATGCCAGTCACAGCCTCCCGGAGCCTGTCTGAAAATCAATTCTGTAATCTGTTCACTCAGTCTATACAAATGAAAAGTGCTTCCTGCCCGAATCCGGGTGTGGAAGCACTTTTGCGTCACTGAATTCCAATTGTCGCCGCCAACAGCTCCTGAAGAGAATTGGTAACCATAATTCTGGAAAAATCTACTGTCTGGGCTTTATTAACTCCCGCAGTACCTGCTGCCTCATTACTGCCAGCTTCCATCTCTGCGGCATCTCCGTATGTCACCTGACTAAATACACTTACGTGCTGTCCTGCATCAAACAATTCCTGAAGGCTGTTTGCGACATAGAGGCTTCCCGGTGAAACAGTTCCGTCTCCGGAAGCATCTATGGTAACCGTATCCATATCTCCTGTTGTAACAAGGTTCGCCTTAATCAGATCCTGAAGGTTATTGGATACGTCAATTCCTGTGATATACTGGGTATTGGCTATAGTTTTACCACTCTGCCTCATTTCTTCTACCTGCTGTGCGTTCGGATAGAAGGATGGCTGACGAATGTAACGAAAGCTTGCACTATAAGCCTCTCCTACTGTAACTCCATTCTTGCTGGAAGAACAATGTACAACGATCCAGTCTCCTGCGTCAGTTTTTCCACAGATAATACCCACATGGTTGGCACTTCCGGCTTCTGGTCCTCTCTGGAAAACCAGGTCACCTGGCTGGGCATCTGCCTCACTTACCACGTTCGCTCTGCCCCACTGGTCTGAGGTACCGCTTCCTACAGCTGCGATCATAGCCTGATTCTCATAGCCATTGATCACTGCCCAGGTAACAAAACCGCTGCAGTCAAGGCCATACGCACGTAAAGTACCGGTACTCTGACTTCCTTCTGCGCTTACCTGCTGTACTGCGCCCCAGCTTGGATCCATTCCGATCACAGTAGACTTGCCGCCCCAGAAATACCCCACCTTACCAACCAGTGAATAAGCAGCTGCAATTACGTTTACACGCTCTTCTGAAACGTCATCGCCAACACTCTGTCTTACAAAGCCCTTGGCTGCTGTAACAGTTGCACAAAGAAGCTTGCAGTCTGTTTCAAGATATTTCTTCAAAATCCCCCTCTCATCCTTGGGAATCTTATTCTCTTTAATGTAATGGTTAATATGGTAATTTCCATATGTAACTCTGTTAGAATTACTTTCGTCCTTCACAACAGGATTCATCCTGGCAAAAATAGCTGCCAGATCATCCTTACAGGAAGAATCCAGCGTAAAAGAAGTGGCACCATCAAGGCTCTTCTCATAGACATATATGGCAAGTATATCCTGCCAGTTGCGTACAAGAAGGGTATCTGCGGATGTGGTAACCCCACCTTCGGAATCAGATACATCTGTCAGTTGATTGGCAGCCTTATACTCTGTCTCAATCTGCTCCATAACATCTGCAAAATCATCAGAAAATGACAGCTGATAGTTCTCCTGCAGGCTGTTCAGATAAAATTCCTTGCCTGCGTGAAGATTAGATGCATAGTAGACTGGGGTTCCATTAAGTGCCTGCGTTGTAGTGCTGTCAATCTTATCTGCATCTTTATCGTCTGCTGCCCCGGACAGCTGGCTGATCGTCTTCTCCATATCGGTAAGAAGCTTGTAATTAGTAACAGCAGCCTTCTCCTGGTCTGAAAAACTGTTATAGGTCTTTCTCAGGGCTTTGACTTTTTTCTTCTTTTTCTTATCTAATTCCTGCTTGAAGGTTTTATCAATGTCTTTGATCAGGGCACTTACCTTCTGCTGGCTCTCTGCTGAAAGTCCAGGAGTCACAGTGGGTGTCACCTCAGGTGCAGCACTAGGCTCTGGTGTCACTGTGGGGGTATCGTCCGGCGTTGCACTAGGTTCTGGTGTCATGCTTGGTTCTGGTGTCACCTCAGGTGTATGATCTGGCGTCACACTTGGAGCCGGTATCACTGTAGGTGTATGATCTGGTGTTTCACTTGGAGCCGGTGTCACTGTAGGTATATGATCTGGTGTAGTAGGCTCTGATGGAATCTGTGTAGGCTCTGCTGGTGTTTCTGTGGGCTCTGATGGCGTCTGTACAGACTCTGCAGGTGCCTGTGCCGGCTCTGACGTTGTCTCCGGAGGCGCTGAAGGCGTCTCTGCCGATGCCTGCTCTGATGAAATCGGCTCTGCTGCCGCTTCCCGGGCAGCTGTTTCTGTTTCTGACAAGGCTGTCTCTTCTGAGGCAAAAACACTGGCCGTTCCTGTAAAGGATATAGCAGCTGCCATAGTAATACATAAACATTTTGTCAGATATTTATTTTTCATATTCAAAAGATGCTCCCTTCTATTCATGAACATCCCTTTACTCCCCTATATAAAGGTATGCATTTTTACCTTAAAGACAGTTCGCATTAAGTATTAACATGCATTATTGTAGCATACTAACCCTTCTAAATCAACTATCCTCAAAATATACAGATGTATTTTCGTGATTTTTTATTTTTTCTTCACAATTTCTGTACAGATTTAAGTGAAAGCGTTTCCCACTTGCTAAATACCGTTTTTTTCGTATCAGCGAAGAATTCATTTTTCCTGCTGTACAAAAAAATACCAGTCCCGGTACTCACAGACAAGCTGCTGTGATCTCCCGGCACTGGCTCTTCCCATTATCAGCATGCAGCCGGAATCAGAATATCCTCTCTGCCAAACTGCTTCGCAGCCAGCTGCAGGATTCCATGAATAACCTGTGAACAGATTCTGAGAATATACTGAACATCCTCTGCAATATTACGCTCCTTAAGAAGATATCTTTCATGGGCATTTCCAATATACTCCACCAGTTCCCTGAAGCTTCCGAAATTCACTGGAAGAATGACCATACGATCTGCTGCCCCACTCTCTATGTAACGCTTCAGATGGTTCTTAAGATGCTTCTCGTATTTATTATGCTCGTACAGATTCCCGGTAAAGTTCTTATTATGGGGAAATGTAAAATAATCTGCCATATAATGCATCACTTCGCCAAACCTGCGCCAGTAAACGCGCTCCTTGCTTTCTTTGGGATCATTGTCAATAAGAGCTTTCATCTTACCCTGGATTTCTTCGAAGGTGCCGAAATATTCATGCTTCTTTGTAAGAAAAGATGGCTTGATATCCGGAAGAATGCTTCCAAGGCAGAACGCCTTTCTGTGGGACTGCAGACTCTTAGTGGCAGGCATCTGGTCTGCCAGATATCTGGCTACCAGTATATGGGATTTTTTACGCAACCGCTTCCTCTTCTTTCCTGTTCTTATCCATTGTAACAGATAAAAAACAATAAACTGTAAAAAGCTTTTGTATCTGCTTTTCAAATCATCGTTATCACAACTTAATATAGCAGAATCTCTGTCAAATTTCAAATAAACATTTTCTGATTTTCTGTAAAATATTTTCCAATATATCGTTAAATTGCACAATTATATTCAGCGCGTAAGCCGGTCTTGTTTTTTTTCGTCATATATTGTATTATTAGGTTACTGTACAGCTGAAAATCATGCAGACCCATGATTTCTGTACATAACAAAGCGTGTTGCTGGTCACGAAATGAACCGTAACATGATCAAAAAAATGAAATGCTGCCAGCGAACAGTAATGAATTACACTGGCATCATGAAATCGTTACATAAAGGAGGAATTATATGCCTGGCCATAAACCACGGACGAATAAGGGGCTGGCTATAGCTGCTGTTCTTATGTGTCTTGCATGCGGAGTTGCTTTTACCCAGTCTTCCGCTTCGCACTCACCCATTACAGATACCCAGACCCCGGACATGTTCGTAGCTGGAAATACAGATGATTCCCAGATTCAATCTGATGGTGCAGCAGCTGAAAATACCGATGCAGGAGAGGAGAACACACCGGAGGATGTCATTCCCACCGAAGTGCCTGCTGCAGATACCCCGGCACCTGATACCCTTTCAGGTTCAGACACTTCTTTTGAGGTCTCTCCGGAAGCTTCCCAGGGGGTGTGGACACCAGTTGACAGCAACTGGTATTTTCTGGTAAACGGAGAAGGTTATAAAGGCTGGCTCACAGATACAGACGGACACCGATATTATTTCAATGACAAAGGCGTTATGCAGACCGGATGGCTTGAGCTTGATGGCAAGCGCTACTACCTCAATGCAGATGGAGTTCTTCAGACTGGCAACGTGACAATAGACGGCGAAATTTATCACTTTGGTGCTGACGGTGCACAACAGGGTGAACCAACGGCAGCAGATGACAGTTCTAATCAGGATCTGGTGTTCTACATGAATACTGCGTCAGTTTCTTCGAATGCTGACAATCTCACAGCTTCTGCGGCAGGTGCTTCCACACCGGCTACAGAAGCTGATATTTCTTCTGATGGAAACGAAGATTCCAGGAAAGCTTCTTCCGAAGTCGAAGAGACTTCTGAAGCCTCTTCTGCAGCATCAGAAGTCTCCCCTGTACCGGAAGCCTCCGGTACTTCGGAACCGACTGTCTCTCCAGAGCCAAAGGGGATGATTGCTCTCACCTTTGATGATGGACCCAGTGATTTTACAGACCGTCTTTTAGATTGTCTGGAAGCAAACAATGTAAAAGCTACTTTTTTCCTGGCAGGTCAGGAAGTGGAATATTTTCAGGAACCTGTAAAGCGTATGGAGGAGCTTGGATGCGAGATTGGAAACCACTCTTATGATCACCCGGATCTCACCACGCTTTCCGCCGATGATGCTGCAAGTCAGCTTTCCCGCACAGATCAGCTGATCCAGGATCTCACAGGGCACATTGCCACTGTTGTGCGCCCCCCTTATGGTTCTTACAATGACACCGTAGCAGAGACTGCAGCAAGGCCTCTGATTTTGTGGTCTGTGGATACTCTGGACTGGGAAACACAGAATGCAGATTCCACAGTACAGAATGTAATGGACAACGCCAGTGATGGACAGATTATTTTAATGCATGATATTTTCAAAGAATCTGTGGATGCTGCTGAAATTTTTATTCCGCAGCTGCTGCAGGAGGGCTATCAGCTGGTAACAGTAAGCGAGCTGGCTGTTGCAAAGGGAATTACATTGGAAAACGGAACCGCTTATGGATCGTTTTGATTTGGTGTGTCCCAAGTTCAAAAGCCTTATCGTGCAAGCACGAACGGCTTTTTGACCTTTTGACACTGGTATCATAATATAGCACTACATAAAAACCAGAGTATCGTTTTCAGGAAATCAGCAACTATACTCTGGTTTATTCTATATATTTTTTCAAACACGCAAAAAAAGGAACTGCCATCATGACAATTCCTCTTTTATACTTATTCAGTTTTCTCTTCCAGAAGGCTGCTGTGAACATACGCTTCAGAGCCTTCATAGTCAATCTGGATCCAGTCTCCACTCTCACCTTTCTTGACTACTTCTGTTCCAGCGGACAATCCGCCAATCACTTCTGCATCACTGCTGGCTGCTGCCCGGACATTACAATCCTCCGTAACTACCAGCGTAGTTCCATCTGCTGTCTCTGCTGATCCTGTGACATCCTCACCAAGACCATCAAGGAAAGCAGCAAGTGCAGGATCTGCAGTCTGTGCATCCTCATACTGCTTCTGTACCTTGGCCTTCAGCTCCTTCACGTCGTCATCCTGACGCAAAGAAACTTCATATTTCGTTATCTCGTCGCTGTCATCGTGAGCAGCGCCGTCAATCTTCCAGTTCCCGTCTGTGTCCTTTACCACATAGAACTCAGCAAGCGCAGGTACCTTTGTATCAATCCCCTGACAGATGTAGTAAA
>OGCN01000864.1_pt1 | contig 45998 bp, 40 predicted proteins | sample 1570181 | NCBI WGS metagenome assembly OGCN01 (sample SAMEA4370584, study PRJEB24528) | human gut metagenome | reverse complement strand
TATCAACACGCTGATCACCTCGTATTCGGGCAACTACTCCGGCGTCGGGTTCGCCATCCCCGTGAACTACGCGGTGAACCTCGCCCAGCAGATCATCGCCGGCGAGACCCCGACCCACGCCCAGCTCGGCGTGAGCCTGTCCACGGTGAACGACCAGGCGGCTGCCAGCTACGGCCTCGCGGCCGAGTCCGGCGCCTACGTGGCCGCCGTCTCCCAGGGCTCCGGCGCCGAGGCGGCCGGCCTCCAGGAGGGCGACATCATCACGGCCCTGGACGGCGAGTCGGTGGAAGGTGCCTCCGACCTCATGCTGGCCGTGCGCGGCAAGAACCCCGGCGACACCGTGAAGCTGACGGTGAACCGCAACGGCCAGGAGCAGGAGATTTCCGTCACCCTGGGCGACGACGCCGCCAGCCAGAAAGCGGCTGCCGAGCAGAAGGCCCAGCAGGAGCAGCAGATGCCCGAGCAGGGTCAGGACTTTGACTGGGGCTACGGCGACGGTAACGACTACGGTTACGGCTGGGGCTACGGCGACGGCTACGGCCAGGACGGCGGCAACGGGTACGGCTACGGCGATGGCTACGGCAACGGCCTGAACCTGGACGACCTGTTCGGCCAGCGCTAAGCCACAGCGGAGGCACGCTCGCCCGCACCTGAGCAGCCAACGACAGGGATCCACGATTCCCTTACTCCAGGGGCAGCCTCAAGGCTGCCCCTTTTCGTTGACAGGCGAACACCCGGTTGCTCGACATTGCGAACCTCTATACCAGAGAAAGCGGCCCAAAACCGAAGAAGTGCCCCGGCATAAACCAGGGGCACTTCCCCATTTCGACGTCTACCGTTCTTTCTAAAGCTCGTTCACCAGCAAAGGAAGAACCGTCTGAATGTCACCAACAATGCCATAGTCGCACTGATCGAATACGGCAGCATCGGCATCCTTGTTTATAGCAAAGATGGTTCCGGCTCGATCGCAACCGACCATATGCTGCATCTGGCCCGAAAGCCCTGCTGCAACATACACCTTAGGAGCAAGCATGAGCCCAGAGACACCGATGTACGTCTCCCGCGGCAGCCACTTCATATCCTCGGCCAAAGGACGCGTGCAGCCCAAACCAGCCTCCAGCTTGTCACAGAGCGCTCGGGCCATATCAAGATCGGACTCGAGTCCAAAACCTCTTCCGGCGGCAACGACGACATCGGCCTTCTGCAAGTCGACCCCGCTCTTCTCGATGGGCTCGCTCGATAGCACCTTAACTGTGGCACCCGGATCAACCCACGCAAAAGGTTCTTCCTGATTGGCGCCCGATGCTGCAACGCTATCGCCGAAAGCACCTGGCTGCATCAGATAGATGGCGGTCTTGCCGGGCTTTCGCTTTAGGATAGCGGCTCCTCCATAATACATGCTGGAGGCCACATCGCCGTCAAGCTCCATCACGTCGGCAATAGCGCTGGTGCCGCCGTGGAACGCAAGGGCGCCAGCAAGAATGCGCATATGACGCGTAGGCTCTACCAGCACCACATCCGGCCGTACATGATCGAAGATCGCATTGACCGTCGCCGTGGCGTTATCGAGCGAAAGCCCCTCCGGAACCGTCACGCGATAGATAAGATCAGCGCATGAGGGCGGCATCTCCATGTCGCCGAAAGCCACCAGGGCAACCTCATCGGCACCCATGGCCCTCGCACCGGCGCAAAGCTCTTCTGCCGCACCCGGACGCTCAGCTAAAACTAACACTTTCAACGTTTCTCCCCTTTCTAGAGCGCGGCTTTGAGGCTGGCAGCAAAACTCGCAATGGCGCCCTCGTCGCTGACGTGGCAGATCTGCTTCTTGCGCGGCGTCGGCTCAGGCACTTTGCACTCAACCCACTCGACCGTCTCTTCGGAAGCCACGTCCAACGGCGCTACGTGCATCGGCTTCTTTCCTGCTGCTAGAATGTCCTTCATGGACGGAGTCCGAGGAACGGCAACCGATGGCTGCACCGAGATGACGGCGGGCAGAGGCACCTCCACCGTCTCCACCACATCCTCGAGCACGCGCTCGACCACGATACAGCCGTCTCCTGCCTGCAAAAGAGTCGCGCCATTCACGCAGGGGACGTTAAGGGTCGCAGCAAGCTGCGCATCGACCTGCTTTGCGTAGAAATCATCGGATCCATCGCCGCAGATCACAACATCCCAGCCACCAACGTCTTGCAGGGCCAGCGAAAGCGCCTGCGCAGTCGCTCGCGCATCCGCATGCTCCAGAGCGTCGTTCGTGGCAAAGTAGAGCTCGTCAACGCCACGAGATAGAATGTTCTTCTTTACCTTCGACTCGTCAATAGACGCCGGGCCCACCGAAAGAACCTTTACCGTCGATCCTTCTTGGGAGGCAGCAAGCTGAGCCGCGGCCTCAATGGCATTCAGATCATACTCAGACACGACATTGCGAGCATGGCTGAAATCAAGAGCACCGTCATTGCCAGCACGAAGATCTTTGCTATCCGGCAGAATCTTAACTGCAACTACAATACGCATGTGCCCTCCTAGATACCCAACGCGCGCGTGCCGCCGCCATATTGGCCAGCCTCGCGAAGCACGTCCTTGGCGATGGTCTTCGTGAGAATCTCGCTCGAACCGGCACCGATGCGGCCGACACGGGCATCGCGCCACAAACGCTGCATACGATGGTCGGTGCAATAGCCCAGACCGCCAAGGATCTGGATGCCATCGTCGCAAATCTGCCAATTGCCTTCAGTGCAGAGCAGCTTGCAAATATTCGCATCGATGCGGATAGACTTGCCCTGGTCGTACTCCCAAGCAGTACGGAACACCATATTGCGCATGCTCTCAAGAATGATCTTGTCGCGGCACACCTTTTCCTGAATGAGCTGGAACTTGCCAATAGGCTGACCGAACTGAATGCGTGAATTGGCGTAGGCGCAAAGATCGGCGAACGCCGTCTCGGCCTGACCGAGGTACATGGCCGCGCAAAGAAGGCGCTCTGCCTCGAAGTGCTTCATAAGCTGGACCCAGCCGCCATGCTCCTTGCCATACAGATACTTATCGGGAATGAAGCAATCCTCCAGGAACGTCTCGCAAGTAGGCTCAAGCCATTGCCCGATGGTCGGCAAATCCACAATAGTCATGCCCGGCGTCGGGTTGGGAATCGCAAACAGCGTAACCGCCTTGTAAGGATCATCAATCTCGGGATCCTTTGCGGTGATGATGTTGTAATCGGAACAGCTGGCATAAGTGTTGTAGATCTTATGCCCGTTGATGACATAACCTCCGTCGACCTTCTTGTAGGACGTCTTGATGCCGGCGGCATCCGAACCGGCTCCCGGCTCTGTATTGCCGAAAGAGTGACGCTTCTCGCCGCTCATAAGACCCTCGAGCATCTCCGTGCGAATTTCCGGACTCGCCTTATCGGCGGCATTCATGATAGACAGGGGGCTATAGGTGCATCCGGCCCAGGAGTAGCGATACACAATGGAAGTGACCAGACACATCGTCACCATATCTGCAGGAACGCCGCCCAGCTCCTCCGGAACGCCGATGGCTCCGAATCCCGCCTCATAGAACTTCTTATTCGCCTCTACAGGGAATATCTTCTGCTCATCGCATTCCTTAATAAGGCTTTCAGGATACTCTCGATCCATGAACTCCACCAAGTTCTCGGCCAACAGCTCCTGCTCTTCAGTGAACGAAAAATCCATGTAATTATTCCGCCTTTCCAATCTTTCCCTCGGCATACATTGCCTCGATCTCTTCGTTCGAGTATCCGAGCTCTTCCAGAATGTCCTCATTGTCTTGACCCAGTTTCGGAGCGCCACGCCAAATCTGGCCAGGATTGTTCTTCACGGGGGGCAGCACGGCCACGCCCTTCAGTGTCTGCTCGCTCGCCTCGTCGTACCACTCGACAAAGTCGTTGCGCGCGATCACATGGGGATTGCTCATGAGCATCTCGTAGTTGTTGATGGGCGCGCATGCGACGCCGATAGCCTTCAGCTGCGTCTCAACCTCATCAGGCGTGCGCTCAAGGCAGAACGCCTTGATAGCCCCATCGAGGCGATCTCCTTGCGGCGTACCATTCAACGTCGGACGACCCTCAATGAAGTGCTCCTCGTCGTCAAGGCCGAGCAACGCGGCAATGGCTTTTGCCGCCGGACGACCGGACACCTGAACGACGCAGTAGTTGCCGTCCTTGCACTCGAATACATCGATGCCGGCGTAGGTGGCCTCTTTGTTGCCCGTGCGCTTCAACTGCTCGCCCGTCGTTGTGTACATAAGGGGCCCATAGCCCTGCACTCTCAGGCAGGACTCGTATTGCGAGACGTCGATCACATCGCCCTCGCCCGTCTTCTGGGCATGGTAGACGCCCATGAGCGCCGCCCACATCGCATAGAGACCTGTAAGATAGTCGCAGATGCCGGGCTTGCTCACCAGAGGAGCCGACGGCTCTTTCTCGCCGTTCAACGCCATAAGGCCCGAAAACGCCTGACCGATCACGTCCATGCTGGGACGCGGCACGTAATCCGGATCACCGAAATGACCGTAACCGGAAACGTGAACAACCACCAACTTCGGGTTCAGCTCGAGCACATGTTCGTCGGTGTAGCCCCACTTGTCATACATGCCGGGCTTCGAGGACTCGATCCACACGTCAGCCCACTGAAGCAATTTGTCGAACACATCCTTTGACTCGGGAACGTTCATAGCGAGATTTCGCTTATTGCGGTTCTCCTGAGCGAATGAGATTGCAAAGCCACGCGTCATCTCGGGTGACTTGCAGTTCTCGACATGAATGACATCCGCTCCGTGCTCCGCCATCAGAGACGTCGCGTGGGGCTCTGCGGTCACTTGCCCACAGCTGAGAACCTTGAGACCATTGAGCAGGCCGAACTGAGGTACATCATTTGCTTTTGCCATTTTCTCTCCTTTAATTGAACGGATAGGCCAATGCTTCTAAGCAGCAACCGCCTCTGCAATCGCCTCAGCCTCTTTGTAGGGCTTATCGGCTGCCTCCAAATGCTTGCGCGCTTTGCTGCTCATACCGATGGCGGCAAGAATGACGACCACCGTGAAGCAGCAGCCAGCAATGGCCAGCGGCAAAACGAAAGAGCCCGTTGCCCCGTACAGCCCCGCCGCAAACACCGGAGCGATCATGGCCGCCACGGACACAGAGGCATTGCACCAACCGGTGATGGTGGCGGACTTGTTCACGCCGAACAGAGGCGTAGCCACAACAGCGCCGAAGTACAGGTTGACCATGCCCGCGTTATAGAAGAAGGCAATGATCATGCCGCCGATAAGACCCATCTGCGACGTCAAACTGAAGAGGAACATGTTGGCCGCGCCCACAACGCAATAGATAATGAGCGTCTTGCGAGCGCTGATAACATCGGACAGCACGCCGAACAACGGCACCAGAATCATCTGAGAAATACTCACTATCGACACGCAATAGGAGATCTGCACAACGTCCAGGCCCATAGAACCCAGCACGAGCGACTGGTTGCTGTAATAGATGGTGCAGGCGAACTGCATGAGGAAGGGGCACACCAGCACGGCCCACAGAAGCGGCTGGCGCAGCAGCTTCGAGATGGGCATAGCCGTCTCGTACACCTTCGAATCCGCCCCAATCGTCCGGGTCTTTTTGCCCTCCTTCTCCTTCAGCACAATTTGCTGCATGCCATATTTCTCGGGAGCATCGCACACGAACAGCAGACCCAGCACCACAATAATGCCTGCGAGAACGAATCCGGCGATCAGCGAGTAAGTCTGGTACCCGAACATCGAGCTAAGCACGCCGGTAACCGTGGCCATAATCGCGTTAATCAGGCCCGATACCAAAGTTCCCATAGAGGAGATGGTCCCGCGCCCAGAGGCAAACCAGTTGGTAACGTTAATCTGATGAGTCATCGCACCGCAGAACTTGTTGCCGATGCCAAACAAAAATGCCATGACGTAGACGAGCATGAGATTGGTGGAATACCCCATGGTCACCAGCAGCGCGCCCTGGAGAATTCCGCCAATGACATAGACGTACTTCGTCTTGAGCACCTTGAGCAGAGACCCAATGAAAAGCGATGCCACCAGAGAGCCGATGGCCGTAATGCTGAAGATGAGCGCACCTTCTGCCGCAGAGCACCCGACGGCGGCAACCATCGATGCCATCAAGATGATGATGATCGAGTAACACAGATGGGACACGCCCATGGTCACCATGCCCGCTATGGCGCAAAGCCACCCTTTTACTGTATTCGACATAGTTGAATCGTACCTTTCCCCTGATTACGATTGCTTTGCAGGCAAGGCGACCAACGCTTTGCCCCACATGTTTTTATCGGTGCCGTCGTCTTGCCAAATATCAAGCTCGACGACGTTCTTTCCGTTTTCCTCCCTTTTCTCCACAACGCGCGCACCGCAATGCAAGTCAACGCCCGGACAAGCGAATTTGCCCATGCGGAACGGCCCGATCTTGAGAATCTCGCCTTCAAGTCCAACCCACTCGCGCAAATGCCTCTCGCTGAGAGCCATGTAGTACCACGTGTTGGCGAACATGGCCGGCGCTCCCGTCCTCTGAGCCGCGGCATCATCATGATGCAACGGCACAAAGTCGCGATTCGCTGCGGCCTCCATCACAAGACGCTGCACTGTGAGAGGAAGGGCCAGTTCGGGAAGCTCATCCCCCACCTTGACCTCCTCAAAAGTCAGCTGCTCGTCCCACTTCGCCATAACTACTCACCCTCCTCAACAGGATTGCCCGACCAGGTCGTAACACGCTGAATGGCGACAGTCTCATCGTTCTGGTTGATAAACTCAATTTCCACAGTGAAGAAAGCGCCGTCGCCAACCTTAAGACGCTTTCGGGTCACGCTCACCAACCGCCCGACTTGGCGAAGAGTGTCCCCCGGATAGAGGGGACGCAGAAACTCTACTTCGGTGTCTGTCGCAAAGCCAAGCGAGTGCCGAGGAGTGGGAACGAGCATGGGCATTGCGAGGGGATACAGCGGCCCGACGCGACCCTCTTCCACCCCGGGCTCCCACCATGAGGCCGTACCCACCGCCATGGCCATGCCGGCAGGTGCCGGGATGGTCTTGTATCCCAGCCGCTGCGCCAACTCTTCGTCATAATAGAGAGGACAATCAGCTTCGATCACCTCATTCCATTGGCGAATCCATCCAAGGGTCGCCGCGTCTGCCCCGTAAATCACAGGCAGGGTCTCCCCGATGGTCTTCTCGGTTTCTTCCCATGTCTCCACACTTTCGGGAATCTCAATCATGCTTCCTCCTTTCAATACATCTATGAACAATTGCGCGTTTAGCATCTCCTTCCGAAAACGGGCACTAGCTTTGCGGTAGAACGACGCCCTGGGGGGCGCCTCGCATGCAACCTGCTAGTCGCGCACAATGACGCCCTCGGCGTATAGCTTTTCTATATCCGCAGAGGAGTAGCCCAACTCCTCCAAGATATCCTCGTTGTCCTGGCCCAAGCGGGGGGCGCCGCGCCAAACGTGGCCGGGCCTTCGCTCCACTCGGGGCACAATGCCCACTCCCCGCACCATCTGTCCCGAAGCGTCATCGAACCATTCGACGATGCTTTCCCGCTTCAGGCAGTGCGGATTGTCTCCCAGTTCCGAGTAGTCCATGATCTTGCAGCAGCCGATATTGACCTTGTTGAAGTCACGATCGACCTCGCTTGCCGTATGGGACAAACAGTAGTCCTCGATCGCTCTTTTCGACTTCTCATCCCGGGCCGTCCCAGCAACGATTGCGTCCTGCCGATCAAAATCGGGATCTCCCGTCAATCCCAAAAGCGCAAGCCCGTCGCTTTTCAAGGCAGAGGGATTCAGGGCGACGTACACATACCGGCCGTCCCTACACTCATAGACCCCGAGACCGCCCACATCTCCGTCAATATCCGGATTTCTGACCAGCTGATTGCCCTTGGTGAAATACTCGGCCGGATACTGAGCCGAAACGCGCAAGATCGCCTCGTACTGGGACAAGTCGATAACATCCCCCTCACCGGTCTCGCGGGCGCGCAGGAGAGCCGCCAGCGATGACCAGAGCGCAAAAAGCGCCGTAATGAAATCGCCGATGCCCGGGAAAACCGCCATGGGCTTCGTACCTCTAGGACTATTGATGTACATAAACCCGCTGAAGGCCTGGGCTATCGGGTCATAACTCGGGCGACGCACGTAGTCGGGCTCTCCCATCTCCCCATAGCCCGAGACATGCACAATAACGAGATCAGGGTTGAGCTCCAAAAGAAACTCGTCGTCGAATCCCCATTTCTTATAGGTTCCCCCCTTGGAGGACTCCAGCCAGATATCTGCCCATTGGATGAGATCAAGGAAGACACCCCGCCCCTCTTTCGATGGGATGTCAAGAGCAATGGTGCGCTTGCACCGTGCATCCTGCGCCCATTCCAAAGCGACGTTTTTCCGCATCCCCTCAGGGCTGCGCGCATTCTCAACCTGGACGACATCGGCCCCGTGCTCGGCCATCAGCGTGGCGGCATAGGGCTCGGCCGCCACCGTGCCCGTGCTAAGCACCTTCACACCGTGAAGGAGACCAAAATCGGGTATTTCCTCCGACTTAGCCATATCCGCCCCTTCGATCAAAGCCCTCGATACTTCGGCAGATGCGCTGCCGAGCGAATTCAACTCGCTGTTCGATCATAGGAATGGACGATCGTCGGGTCACCGCACAAATGAGGTATCGCTTGAGGTATTTGCGCTACTCCCCTAGGTTCTCGTGATATCATCACTAACCAAGCTGGTGGCTTGCACCGTCGCGCGAGGAGAGCACTTTGAGTGTTATCAACATAGGAGGTTGTCCTCCAACATCCCTTGAGTCAAAAAGCATCGTGCCGCGTCACAGACTGCTAAGCCTGCTAAACGAAGGAACGAAATACCCTCTCACGCTCTGCGTCGCATCGTCGGGGTGGGGAAAGGGAACGCTGCTGACAAGCTGGGCCAACCATACCGACAAGCACGTCTCGTGGCTCCAAGTCGACGAGTCCGACAACGAAGTGGCCATGTTCTACCAGAAGCTTGCCTCGTCTCTTTTGGCTATGCTGTCGAAGCAGGATTATCAATCAGACCCTCCCCCAGGCGCTTCGTCGCTTGACCTGGCCTGGACGCTTGAGCAGGTCTCCCATATAACTGGAGACCACGTCCTCATACTCAACGACTATCATCTCGTATCCAATCCCGAGGTGCATGAGGCTGTTATTGCCCTCATTCGATGGGCTCCCCCTTCATTGCACCTTATTATTTCGAGCGAATCTACGCCTCCGTTCCCCTTGTCTTCTTTTCGAGCCCATAGCCAGCTTTTCGAGATTTCAGCCCTAGACCTTGCTTTCACGCGAGGAGACTTGCGCCTCCTCCTCCGGGAGAATCTGATTGATCTCAAAGAGACATCCGTGGAGCGCCTCATGGATCTCACGGGCGGATGGCCAGCGGCGCTCCATCTGGCCCTTCTGCAAATAAAACGCATCGATCCGGAAGATCGCGACGACTTCGTCTCCAACATCGGCGCCCGCGATCGCCGCATCACAGAATGGCTCAATGACGCCATCTACGATACCTTGCCCTCACGCATTCGCACCTTTATGCTCGATACGTGCATTCTGAACGAATTTTCCGCCCCCCCTGTGCGACACCGTACGCTCTACTGATGATTCTGGCGAATACATCGTTTGGCTTAAGGATCGTGGGCTGATCTCCCCCGTGGATGACCAGGGCACAACCTTCGCCTACCCAAAACTCCTGCGTGCTTTCCTCAGAGATCAGTTCAGTCGCACCAGCGACCTCGCCCACGAGAAGGACCTTTGGCAAAAAGCGGCCGCGTGGTATCAAAAGCGCGGAGAACTCCTCTTGGCAGCTGAGTACCATATGGCCTCGGGAGACACGACGGCCGGATGGCTTCTGCTCGATCGCTACCACTCCCATGCTCTTGAGAGCGCTCCGTCCATCAGCCCTCAAAAGACTCGCCTCACCTGGTATCGAGAATTCCTCAGTTGGCCGGATTCGGTCTTGGCACAGGAGCCGGATCTCTGCCTTTCGGCGGCATTCTCAAGCTATTATTCTAAGGACCTCGACCATATAGAGCGTCCGCTGCGCCTTGCCGAGCAGGCCTTTCTCGCCCGCGATGACAAACCGGCCCTTGGCAGAGCCCATGCCATACGAAGCTTGGTCTATCGCTATCGCGGATCAGCCGACCTGGCTATAGACGAGGGCAAGCATGCTCTCGACAATCTTCCGACCGACCTCAATTGGTTCAGAGGATCGGCCCTCTTGTCTCAGAGTTTTGGGTTTTACCTTAACGGGGATGCCGGCTCTTCCGCCCAATGTGCCGCCGAGGCACGGTCGGAATTCGTCAAGGCCCACGACAATCGCCACGCCGCCATTGCAGAGACCCAGCACATCGAGGTCCTACTCCTGCAAGGCTCGCTCATCGAGGCAGAGGAGCGCAGTCTGGCCCTTCTGGAGCTGCAAAGCAATGCCCTTGACGCCGAGCGGCGACTCGCCCGGGCAATTCTCGGATTCATAGCCTTTGAACGAAACCACCTGAACGAGGCGGAAGTCCATTTCAACACCGCGCTCTATCCGTCTCCGAACGCGCAAAAGGGCAAGTACTTGCCATTCGCCTATATCGGTTTGGCCGAAGTTGCAGCGGCGCGCAGCGACATCGACACGTCGCTCATGCTTCTCAACGAGGCCGAGCAATATGCCGCACCTCGCCCGGAGCGCAACTGGAGCGCCTACATCCAGGGGGTAAAAGCAAAGGTGCTTCTGGAGCAGGGAGACCACTCGGAAGCTGCAAAGGTTCTCTACCCGCAAGGATCGATCGTCGAAACCCCGTTCCAGGGAACCACAAGCTTTATGAGCTTCATAATAGCCCAACGAACACTGCTGGCATTCGCCCTTGAAGACGCAAACCGTCAAGACATCATGAACATGGCGAAGCGGCAGCTGGAGCGCAGCTTGGTGCTCTTCGATGCCAACAGTGCTGCGATATGGTGCCTAAGCGCACGGGCGCTTCTCGGCTGCATATATTTCAAGCTGGGACAGCGCGAGCAGGCACTCCGGTCTATCGAGTATAGTCTCGCCCTGGCCGAAAAGGAGCAGATTGTACGGAGCGTGATCGCTGCGGGCGACATCCTCAAACCGCTTCTCGAGCTTGCCGTCGCCCAAGACGTGCACCCCGCCTACGCCCAATCCCTCATTCATGCCCTTGAGTGCCGGCCCAAGCGCTCCAAAGCCGACACTGACGAAGCGTTGCCGGTTCTCAGCGAACGAGAAGTCGAAATACTCGAAATGATCGCGCGTGGCAGTACCACGGAGACCATCAGCCAGCAGCTGTATATTTCCGTTCACACGGTGAGAACGCACATCCGAAACACCCTTCAGAAATTGGATGCGCATTCGCGGGTTGAGGCCGTAGAGAACGCCCGCGAACGTGGAATCCTACCGCGCTAGGCGTGCTCAGCTTTCCGCCAAAGAGAAAAGCTCGTTCATCCGATCGGCGCCCACTTTCCCCGACTCGTCTCTCCCCAGATCGTCTACCAGGCCTATCTTCTGCGGCTTTTTGTAGCTCGCCAAGTGTCTTTTGCAAAAGTCCTGTATCGCTTTCGGCGACAGAGCGCTTCCCTTCATCGGTTGCACGATGGCGGCCACTGCCTCCCCCCATACCAGATCAGGAACACCTTTCACGACGCAGTCCTGCACTTCGGGGTGGCTCAGGATAACCGCCTGCACCTCGCTTGCGTAGACGTTCTCTCCTCCTGTTTTTATCACGTCCTTCACCCGAGCCTTAAAGTAGTACAGGCCCTGTTCGTCGCGGGCAAAGACATCGCCTGTCCTCAACCAGCCGTCTTGCAGTACTTCCCTCGTAAGGTCCGGCCGTTCGTAATACCCCTCCATCATGGCCGGCGTTCGCACCACGGCCTCGCCGCAATCGGAGGCTCCCCCCTTCTCATCGAGCAACATCATTTCTAAAGATCTCATCGGCACTCCCACCGAATGGATTTTTGGCGTGCCTGAAGCGTATTCCTCCCTCGACAATCGCATCGAAGTGCCGACGCCGCTCTCGCTTTGTCCCCAACCATAGTTGATCTCGCAGGCAGGAAACAGCTGGAATATCCCCTCCACTATGGAGGGGGTCATGGCGCCGGCGGCGCTCTGCACAATACGCACCGAAGACAGGTCGCGAGCGCCGGGCGCGGCCTCGCGTGAGAGACGACAGTATACGCTGGGGGGCAGCAAGATGATATGGGTCACGGCGTATCGCTCGATTTTGCCGAGTATCTCCTCGGCATCGAACTTGGAGGCGACCACCACGGCAGCGCCAGCACTCAGACAGGAAAGCAGCCAGCTGTGCCCCCCATGATGCTCCATTGGCGCCTGAACAAGAGCAACGGGATGCTCGACATCCTCAAGCCCTATGGTCTCTAAGATATCGCGGATCTCGACGAGATCCGCTGCATGGGTACGAGCGGCGCCCTTGGGCGCTCCCGTGCTGCCCCCGGTAAATTGAATCCGGGATGGGCCGCCCTCTTGGAACACCTCGAAATCCTTGGCGGAATCCGACTGACCTCCCTGGCGCATGTCAGATAACGCATCGCGAATAAACTGGCTGCTGAGTATCTGCACCGCATGATCGAAGCCCTTGCGGGCATCAATGGCGACGCTTTGGTGTTCTGGCGCATAGATCAGAGCCTCAGCATCCGAAGCGTTGACCAAACAGCCTACCTCTTCGGATGTAAAACGATAATTGACGGGCACCGCAACGGCGCCCATGGCCTGAATGGCCAGATACAGCACGATGAGGTCAACGCCATTAGGCAGGAAATACGCAACTCGATCGCCCTTCCGTATACCGAAGTCCCATAACGAATGGACAACGTATTTCGACAAGCGCCACAGCTCTTGGTATGTCAGCACTTCAGCGCCGTCGATAATCGCAACATCGGTCGGCCCCGATTTCGTATGGCGCAAAAAGGGGTCTATGATGTTCTTGTCATCTTGCCTTACTATTTCAGTTCGCTGCATAGTTCATCCCTTTTATAAGGTTCGTCGAGTTTCTCCAAGTAATCTTGGCTTTTCTTGCTCAAGCAGAAGAACGCGATGGCGAATGCCGCCAGATAGCACAGACCGGCCACGGCCAAAGGAAGCACATAGGAGCCCGACCACTCATACATGGCAGCGGCCAGCGGGGGAGAAATGGCAGAGCCCGCCGAGGTGACCACCTGGGTCCACCCGATAAGCACTGGGCTTTTCTCCAGACCGAACAAGGGCGTAGTGACCACCGAGCCGAAATAGAGGCCTACCGTGCCCACGTTGTAGAAGAAGGCAAGAATCGCGCCTCCAACAAATCCTGTTTGGCACCAAAGAGGAAAGAGGAACATGTTTACGGCCCCGATGAGGCAATAGGTCAGCAATATTCTCTTCGGCCCAAAGCGATCGCTGAGAAAGCCGAATAGCGGGACCACGATCATCGACCCGATATAGACCACCGAAAGCATGATGGACGCTTGGGCCACATCAAACCCCATGCTGGCATAAATCGCCGCTTCGTTGGTGTAGAAGAATCGCTCGGCCATAAGCATCAGCATCGGGCAGAGGAGAAGCGCCCACACAAGCGGGATCCTCAGAAGACGCGAAGTGGGCATGGCGAATTCGTAAGACGCCGCAACCCTCTGCAGTCGCTCCCTTTTCCTCGTTTTCCCCATGACGAAATTGAAGTCGATCGGCTCCATGCCGTAATATGACGGCCCCCGGCAAATCATAAGCATCGTGACAACCGCCGTCAGCACGAGAAGCAGCATTGCCGCCGCCAAAGCAGCTTGTCTCAGCCCCAAGTGCATAACCGCAGCTCCAGCAACCGGACTTAGAAGAGTGTTCGAGAGCCCCGACACTACCGTGGCCATCGTGGCAACGGTACCTCTGCCCACCCGAAACCACTCCGTAGCCAACACCTGGTACGAGAGCGTACCATTGCACTTATTGGCCACGCCAAACAGAATGGACGCAGCTAGCACCCATTCAAGGGCAGGAGCGTAAGCTATCGCCAGAAACATTACCGCCGTACCGGCGGCACCGAAGAGATACACACCTTTAGGGTTGTGGTCCGCCACAATAGGCCCCAAGAACATACTCGCTACCATGCTGGCAATCGCTGACGTAGTAAAAATCAGAGACGCCTGCGCAAGCGAGCAGCCAAGCTGCTCCGCCAACAGGGGGAGAAACAGAATAACGAGCGTATAGGAAAAGTACGAGAGGGAGAGGTTTATCATGCCTCCCGAAACGCACAGCCAACCTTTAGTGGTGTTCCGCATGTTCACGTCGCCCCTTTTCTCCCCTAAAGAAAGACTTAACCGAAACGGTATTCCACTCCCATGGTGGGCTGAGGGTTCTCCCACCGAGCGATTATGGTGTCCCCACAGGCGATGCGACATGTGCCGCACTCGAGGCAACCCGCATAATCGAAGCTTGTCGTTCCGTCGGGCTCTCGCTTGTACAGGGCCGCCGGACACACCATGACAAGCTTGTCGAATTCCTCGTCAGAGGGATCCTCGACAAGCTCGATATGAGCGTTGGCCTCATCGACCTCGTATTTGTTTAACGCCAGATAGCCGTCAACGTTCACCGTAATTTGCTGCACACTCATAATGCCTTCATCGCTCCCATCGCATCGCGGGCCATATTGACAACTCCGATTTGCCCCAGCACCGGCTTCAGGTTCTTCTTCAGAGGCCGAACCGGCTCGCCATCAACCACGAACATGGTGTTCATAATGTCTCGAATCGCCTGCGGATACCCATCGAACATGCGATGGAAGCCTTCCATGAAAGAAGGCACCTTCGAGAACTGGCGCAAGTCCTGCATGACGAAGCAGTTCTCGAGGGCCGCCGTATAGCCCTGCAGCCCCTGCGCGGAAGTATCTCCGGCGCTTAACGCGCGCGCCGCCTCCCGGCCGGCGTGCATGCCAGCTGCAATGGCGAAATCCATGCCGCGAACCTGATATCCCAAATTGATGCACATCATGGCGCTCTCCCCCGCGAGAAGCACGCCATCTCCCACAAGAGGGGGCATGATGCTCAAGCCACCCTCAGGAACCATATGCCCCGAGTGCTCAACCACCTTGCCGCCGGCAATCAGAGGCGCGATCGCCGGATGCTGCTTGAAGTCCTCGAGCATCTGGTAAACCGGCGCTCGACCATGGTTCATCGTCGCTTCGATCCCTGCAACCAAGCCAATGGAGATGGACGACTTGTTCGTATAGGCAAAACCGCCTCCGAATGTCCCCTTTGTCGCATCTCCCGCGAACAGCCACGCTGCTCCCTCTTCATCTGAGCCCGAAAGCACTCGATCAGTGATAACAGAGGGAGGCAGCTCGATGGTCTGCTTGATGCCGACAGCAATCCCACTCGCGGGCGGCCGCGCGGCGCCAACCGCCTGCTTGGTAAGCAGAGAGTTCACTCCATCGCAAAGCAGAACAACATCAGCCGTAATTTCGTCCTCGCCCGCCTTCACGCCTATCACTTTGCCGGTTTCATCTTTCACAAGACTCTCGACAGCAATGCCGTAGATGGCCTCCGCTCCCGCTTCCTCCGCCTTCGACGCGAGCCACTGGTCGAAAGGCGCGCGCAGCACCGAATATGAATCGGAATTCGGGGCAAGCATCGCTTCCGATGAGAAATCGACGGTAAAACAGGCATCGGGCGCGAGCAAGGATATTTTCTCGTGGGTTATCTTGCGTTCTAAGGGAGCTTCCTGCTCAAAATCCGGGAACACCTTCGCCAAAGAGTGAGAATAGATGCGCCCTCCGGTCATATTCTTCGCCCCTGCATAGTTTCCGCGCTCGATAAGAAGCACAGACTTACCCGATCGGGCCAACTCGTATGCAGCGACAGAACCGGCACACCCAGCCCCCACGACAATGGCTTCAAAGTCAGCCATGCTACCGCCTTTCTTTATCATCCTCCAAATTTCTCTGCCAATGGATGATAGAAAGGCCCGACTATAAGCGCATCGCACAAATGCAGTACCCCATGAGGTATTTGCGCGCAGCAGGGGCGACCATCAGGTCGCCCCTTTTCTGTTGAAGGCTATGGGGTTGCACACCATTTACTCGACGCCGAGCACCTCCAAGTTGCCGCTTATAATGTCGAAGGAAAGGTCGCAGGGTTGGGAGGAGTCGCCCGCAGACTCGGCAAAGTCGTTCGTGAAGTTGCCCGAGGTCTTGTTGACGTTGGCCTTCAGTGCCGTGTCGGCGGGAAGCTCCAGGATGATATGACCCGAAGCGAGGGAGCCCGCAATGGTTTCTGGAGCAGGCGAGCACTGCCCAAGGCGAAACTCGCCTGACGCCTGATCGATGCGCAGCGTCTTGGCGACGGATCCTTCGTAAGCGACGTTACCACTTGCGAGGCTCAGCTCGAGGTCGGTCACCGACGTACGGCTAACCGAGACGGAACCCGAGGCGACATCGAGCTCCATCTTCCCGCACAGCACGGCATCCGCTCCGTCGATGCCGTACTCGCCTGAGGCTGCCTCAAGAACGAACCGCTCGAGAGACGCCGCCGATTCAGGGATAAGCAGCTCTACGTCCTTGCTGCCCCACGTGCCAAGCGAGCATCCCGACAGGCCACCGCTACCCTCCATGTAGTCGATGGAAAGCACGCCGTCGTTCGTGCTGCAGGCCATAACGGGTTGCGGGCCGCCGTGCATGGTCTCGTTCACGACAATTGCGCCGCCGGTCTCGCTATCGGGCACCACGCGTACGGAGCCCGACCCAGCGAGCCAGTTCAGATCGATGGCGTTTACCTCGCTGGCATCGATTTCGAAATGGCTGCCCTCGTTCGTCGCTGCGACGCCGCCCCGCACGCCACTGTGCAGCGTCGCATCCGCCACCTCACTCGCGGCATCGCCCGCATAGTCGGCCATCTCGCCGACCGCATCCCCCGCGTATCCGGCGATCTCGCCCATGGCGTTCCAGCCCACACAGCCCATCAAGCCACCGGGCGCAAACAGCGAGCCGCCTCCGGGAACGATGCCGCGACAGCCGCCGAAGAACCCGCAAACCCCCAGGCAAAGCAGCACGATGAGCGCGATCTTCACATAGGTACTCCGCTCCAGCCTCATCGGGCACCCCCTTCGGAGGAGGAATCGCTTTTCGCCGCGACATCCTGGCGTTCGGCCAACCAAGCTTGGTAAGACGGGTCGGCCTCCAAGGTGTTCACCACCCAATAGTAGAAGGGAATGGTGAGAAAGATGACCCAGGCCGGGTGCCACCAGCCGAAGCAGAAGCCGGCAAGCAGGAAGATGACCGCGCACAGAAGCGGGTAGGGAAACGACTGCAGCGGATCTTTCGGTTGGGGCGTCGGTGGCGGCGCAATGGGCACCGAAGACGCTGGCGGAATGGAACCCGGTGGGCAGGAGCCAGGAGGGCAGGCACCCGGGCTCTGCGGCGATGCCGGCGAACCGTGGGGAAGCACACCCGGGCCATAGCCCGCACTCGGTGGCCGATGGCCCGGCGCGCTCACCTCCACGACCACCTTGGGCGCTTCAGGCGCCTCGGCTGCCGTTGCGGCCGCCGCCTCGGCCCGCGCCGCAGCTGCCAGCGCCGCCTCAGCCGCGGCGGCGGCTTCGGTTTCCACCGACTCGGCGCGCTCCTGGGACTCAAAGCGCACATCGTCGGCCACCTCGGGGCTCACGCGCAAAAGCTCGTCTAAGGTCACTTCGTACAAGTCGGCCAGGGCAATGAGGTTGCCCATATCGGGTGCCGACTCGGCCCGCTCCCACTTGGAGACGGCCTGGCGCGACAGCCCCAGCTGCTCGGCCAGCCCCTCTTGGGAGAAGCCGCGCTCGCGGCGCAGCTCGGCAAGGCGTTGGGCGATTTCGACGTTCATCACGGTTCCCTTTCGCGTCTTGTTCGTCACATCTCGCCTTTCACCCTATGGTTTCAACCCTGGTTGCACTAGCACCTTATGTGGTCAATTTACCAGAAACGAGCAAAAAATCCCCGACAACCACCGGTTGCCCCACCCACGAACAGGGAATTTACGGAGCCTGCAACGAATCATCCGACCCATCTGCGCTCCCTTCGCAATGCAAGTCATCAACGCCATCGGTCACAACGGATACTCGAGCAGATCCTCAATGCGGCAACCCAGCGTTTGGGCGAGCCGATAGAGCGATACTCCCTGGCCGTGATTGATGTTCTTGCATCGCTGCTCATACTGCTGAATCGCCCTCAACGAGACGCCCGATTTCTCCGCCAACGCCACTTGAGAAAGACCCCTTTGCTCGCGCCACGATTTCAGAGGAGCGCCCCGCCGGGCCACACGCTCTTCGATCACTTCGACGAATTTCTGCTCGGCTGCTTCGTGAAGTGGCCAGTATAGCGCACGAATTTCCTCCATGGTCGTCACGCGTCCTATGGTCCGGAAAGGGCGCCCCGTTTCCCACTGCCAGTAAGCTAGAACCCAACCGCACCAATAGTCGGGACCTTCCCCATCGGCCGTCATATCGGCGAGGGGAATGCCGACATCTAACCCGGCCCGATAGCATACGTCAAGCACCAGCTCGATGCCCGACGAACCGCTCACATAGCGCGGAGCGCCGGCACCGAACGCATCGGCGACCCCCGTCGCTACGAACATTTCGAAGAACTGGCCGAGTCTCAGGCCGGCACGGTTGGCCGCGCAATCGAACGCCTCTCCCAGCACTTCCATGGCATCGAACAGATAGTCTTCGCTATAGGCCCGCAAGATCGGTCACCTCATCTCGCAAAAGGTCGCGCAGGTAAATGCCATCGATGCCCTGCCGGGCAGCCTCCTCGCGATAGAGCGCTCGCGCCTTTTCGTCGCGCTCTTTCCGCTTGGGGTAGTAAACAGCACTGGGAGTCACCGTGGCTTCAACGAATTCGATGGCTTCGAATGCTCTCGGACTTTTAAGCACAATCTGCTGGCCTAAATCACCAAGACGCAGAGCGCGCGTCAGCTGCTCCAAAGAAATATCGTTGCGCAAAAAGGCGCGGGCAAAGGTAAAGTAGCTGTCATCGGCGCGGTGCCCCACGATGACGTCGAACGATTCCGCATCCAACAGGTAGTGGGCACGAAGAAACTCGCTGCCCGCTTGAGCCACCGGAGTGCGCAGATCGATTTTGCGATGCTCCAGCAACAACGCCAGCCAATGAAGCGTCGAATATTCCGGAGAGGAAAGCTCGAGAACCTTAAAGCCACGGCCGTCGAAGCGATACTCATTGGCATAGCCGTCGTAGCCTTCCTCTGAACAGGCCCACTCGCGCGCCAATTCAATATGCTCGGTGCAATAGAATCCGCGGCCATAGTCGTTATAGGGCCTGCCACCGCCATAGAAGGGGTGAGCCACTATTTGAGGCGAACCGTGAAATAATGTCATAGGTTCCATAGTCTACCTATCTCTCCAGAGATACTTCCCAGAGTATAGCACGGATATCTCTGGAGAGATAGGTAGAGGCGCGCCAAAAAATTCCGCTTAGTGTACCGCAGGAGCCTAGATGGCGCTATTTTTGAAAGTGCCGCTCTTGCGGCCGTTCCACCATTTGGAGAGCTGGACGATGATGACCTCCACGAGCGGGATGGTGAGGAAGATGACCCAGGCAGGGCCGTGCCAGTGAACATCGACAAAGGTCATCCAAAGGAACCACGCGATGGCCCCAATGGGATACAGCCCGCAGAGCATGGGAGCGATGCGGCAGGACACGACCGCTGCGGCCACCAGGTAGTACACGGGAATAAGGAACAGCAGAAACAGCGTCGGCCCCCAGATGCCGCTGAGCATGCCGAAGGCGAGATACGCCACAATCACCAAGGCCCAGAAGGGAAACCTCAGCCACTTCTTAGCTCGCTCGGCATCGAAGCCGTCGAACGGCGCCCCGAAGGGATTATCGCGTGTAAAGATATGGTCGGCCGCATCAGGGTCCGCGGTGTTGACGCGCACCCCGTCCCAACCGACGTGCACCTCTTCGCCGTGGCGGTCGACCACGTGCACGCCCTCGGCCCAAGACACGTGCACATGGTCCTTGCCGTCGTCCACGTGAATGCCGTCGGGACCGAGATGCACGTTGCCGCGGCCCTCCTTTTCGAAGTCGATGCCTTCGGCACCCCCGACACCGGCAGCCCCGGCACCGGCAGCGCCGGCATTGGCAGCAGCGTCGGCATCGGCGTCGGAGCCACCGCCACCGCCCGCCCCCTCGCACACTTCCGCAGCCTCTGGCGGAGCGGCCCCCTCTGCGACGACGACGGAAGCGCCCGCGCCGCGCGCCTCCGCGCGGTCGGCGGCCTCGAAGGCCACGTCGTCCTCAATGGATTCGTCCACGTACAGAAGCTCATCCAGCGACACCCCGTAGAGCTTCGCCAGGGCAATGAGGTTGTCGGTGTCGGGCGACGACTCGGAGCGCTCCCACTTGGAAACGGCCTGGCGCGACACGCCCAGCTTCTCCGCCAGGGCCTCCTGCGACAGCCCCGCAAGCTTCCGGCGTGCGGCCAAGCGCTCGGCGATTTCCACGTTCATGATGTGCTGCCTTTCTTCTGCGACGGCTTTCCGAAAACGCCTTGGAGCCTACCGAAAACTCCCCCGCCACGGAACCAATTCGCGTTGTCATTTCCCGCAATTATTGGTTGCGGCGACGATGAACTGGGAGAATGCCCCAGTGATCACCGCACGCACGACGGCATTCGCATTCGCTAGCGGCCGTCGCGCAGCGCTTTCAGGCGGGCCAGCGTGTCGGCGGGGATGCGCTCAGCGACAGTGTTCTTGCGTGCCACCTTCGGGCTGTCGTCCAGGCGCGCGTCCTCGTAGTACTCGCCCATCTCATGGGAGAAGCCGTCGGCGCTCATGCGATCGACGCCGCCGCCGAACACCGTGTCCTGGATGGCGGCGTCGCTCGTGACCACCATGGTCTCCACGCCGCGCTTGCCCGCGTCATAGGCCAGCTTCTCAATCACCTTGTCAGCCGACTGCCCCGCCGGCGAGAAGATCACCTGGACGCCGCCGATCTTCGTGCGACTGCCCTGGGACAACTCGTTGTCGGCGGCGTCGAAGACGATGATGGCGCCCATGTCGCGCCCGGCATAGTTCACCACGTCGTTGATAAGCCGGTCGCGGGCGGCGTTGAAGAAATCATCGGTGTAGTCCTCATCGGCCCGCGGCTGCCACCGATACCGGCTGCCCGACCGCAGCACGTTGTACCCGTCAACGATGAGGAGCTTTTTCCGCTGCTTGGCCATGACGCGATCTGCGGCCTATTCCCAGTTCTGGCGCAGCCACTCGTACATGCAGGCGGTGGAAGCCTGGGCCACGTTCAACGAGGAAATCTCCCCCACCTGGGGCAGCTTCACGCCGAAATCGCAGTTCTCCAACACAAGGCGCGACACGCCTTCGCCCTCGTTGCCCATCACGAGCGCGATCTTGCCCTTGAGGTTCGACTGCCAGATGAGATCGGAAGCGTGCTCGGTGGCGGCGGCCACCCAGAAGCCCTCGTCTTTCAGCCGCTCGATGGTGCTCACGAGGTTCGCCACCTGGGTGACGGGAATGTGCGAGATGGCCCCGGCCGAGCTCTTGTAGGTGGCGGCGGTCACGCGGGCAGCGCGCTTGTTGGGGATAACGATGCCGGAAGCACCCACGCACTCAGCCGAGCGCGCGATAGCACCCAGGTTCCCGGCGTCAGTGATGTGGTCGAGCACCACGACGAGCGCGCGGCCGTCATGCTCGGCGGACGACTGCTTCGCCGCATCCAGAATCGTCGTCACGTTCACGTAGTTGAACGGGGCCGCCTCGGCCATGACGCCCTGATGGCTGCCGCGCTCGGAAATCTCATCGAGCTTCTTCTTCGACACCTTCTTAATGGGCACGTCCAGGTTCTTCGCCTTGCGCTGGATGTCGCGCACGATGGAATCGGCCTGACTCAAGTTGTCGGCCATGAGGATGTACTTCAGGGGCACATGGGTGCGCAGCGCCTCGATAACCGGACGCTTGCCTTCGATGAAATCAGCCATGGGTTCGCTTTCGTAGGTTGGGGCCGCCGTTCGGCCGCCGCGCCTTACGCCAACGACCGAACGACCGCCAAGGGGCCACTCGCTTTCAACCGCAAAAGTGTACCACGACCGCCGCCCCACCCTGCCGCCTGCCCCAGCAACCGCGCCAAAGCGTCACGAGCTGAACGGAGTAGCACTAGCAGCGGGCGAGCAGTTCCTCTCGGGAGACGTCCGGCAGCGTCGCGAGCTCCTCGGCGCGACGGCGCACGTGGCCGGCTAGCTTCTCGAGGAATATTTCGGGGAAGGGATGTTGCTCGCAGTTGGCGAAGGAGAAGTCGCCCAGAGCCGTCAGCTGCTCCTTCTGCCGCGGCCCTATGAGGCGCGCCGCCTGCTCGTCGAAGGTGACCTGGGGCCAGGAGGGCAGCACGAACTGGGCCTCGTTCGGGAAGGAATCCACCTGATCGAAGGCCAAGTTGAAGAACAGCGAGCGGCCGTTGTCGAACACGGGGGCCATGTCGAGCAGCTCGCCCGTACGACTGTTCCGCAGCACGCCGAAGTTCGTCAAATGCCGGTCGGTGTTGTAGATGAGCGCGTCGAACACCATCATAGAGGCGTAATCCTCGAAGTGGGGCAGCCCCCAGCGCAGGTACGACTTCACCGCCGCGGTATGTGACGATTGGCCGAACGCCAGCGCCTGGGGCACGTAGGAAACTTCGGGCGTGCAGAAGCAATCACAGGTGCAGCACACGTTCTGTGTCGCAGCATCCCACCGCGCGAGTCCGTAGTGCACGGCATTCAGACCCATGGCCTCGGCAATCTGAGAGGCGAGGAACTCGGCGCGAGCCTCGCCGTATTCGCCATGGTCATCGGAGCTGCCCTTGTACAGGCGGCGCACGCCGTCCTCCTCGATGCGCCACGCCTTGCACAAGTTCCCATTGGTGGTCAACTCGGGGGTGGCCGGCGTGAGCCCGCGCTGATCGCTCACCACACCGGTATAGGCCACCGCGGCGAGCACCGAGGAGAACCCGTTGTCGAACAGATTGCACGCGGCAAAGGCGTCCTCGCTGTTCGCAGGCGCGATCCAATAGGAGTCGTTCAGCGAAAGCGCCTTCGACACCGCGAGGATGCCGCTGCGATCGTTTGTGGAAAGCCCCAGCGACCGGCACAGCTCCGTCGCGAACCGCCGATTCTGCGGAATAGCCCGCGTGGACAACCAGCGCCACAGCCCCTCATCGGTAAGTTCGAGACCCAGGGGCATCAGCCCCTCGGCCGAGGCGTCCCACTCGCGGAGGAGAACGGGATCGTCCTCCCCGAACGAGAAGCGCAGAAGCGGCCGGTCGAACAGCCGCAGCTCGTATATGTCATCGGTTCGCACCATGGGGGCATTGTAGCATGGAGGGCAAGCGATCCGCGTATCGGGCGGCGCCTTCCGCGGTTACATGACGCCGGAGCCGCACTCCGCGAATAACCCTTCTTTCCCGCAGCGAAAGCCGACCGCCACGTGCCGATCGTGCTGGAGGAGAAGGCGCCGATCCCGTCAGATCCGAAAGGGCCCGACCATTCCAAGTCGCCGGCCCCATCCCCGATGAACCCACGCCGCCCCAAGAGCAGCCTCCGCTCTAGGGCATTGCGGCTCGATTCGACTTCGGTTTTGTCGGCGGAATCCGGGTTCTTGTGCAGCAAACGACGATTGGAAGAATCCTCAATCGAGAATAATAGCCGCTTCGATGGCCGAGCCCGAACGACGTCTGGAGTTTTCCCAGGTCACACGCACTCATGTTTTCCTTAGAGGTTCCCACTGAGGGAAAGGGGAAGTGCAGGCAGCAGACAAAACTCTGCCTATCGTCGTTTGCTGCACATTTTCGCCCCTTGGGTTGACAAAACCGGCACCAGCCCCTCCCCTAGGGCAAGCAACCACGCGCTCGCTGCCAGAGGACGCAACCTTGCTCTTGGGGAAAGCGCTTCTGACTGTGCCAATGCCGGCTTGGCAATGAGCGCTACTCTGAACTACCGAGGGAGATGATTCGAAAAGCGGCACGAGGGACAAAGGCACAAGATGGAAGCAAGCGCCCAGCGGAAGACGAGGCAATCGGGCTCCGCGTTTCAGGCCCCGCGAGCAAAATGCGGTCCTGCGAGGCCATCTTGCAGCAACGTTACTCTGCCTTTGTCACGCTATCGCGGGCGGCGATTTCGGCGGCCTTCTTGGCGAACTCGGCGCGCTGCTCGGAGGTCATCATGGCCATCTGCGCTTCCAACACGTCGTGCTTCAGCGCTGTGGCGAAATCAGCGGAATCTTTCTTGGCCTCGCCGGCCGCCTTCTTGGCGGCATCGGCGGCCATCTCGGCCTGGGAGCGGGCCATGGACGCAGCGCTTTCGACCTGTTCCTTCGCCAGCTCGGCGGCGGTCTTGGCCTGATCGGTCAGATGGCTCGCAGCCGCCTGGGCCTCACGGGCCGCCTCGCCGGCCGCGGTCTGGGCCTGCTGGCCCACGCGCTCGGCCGTGGCCTGGGCCTGCTTCAGCACCTCGGAGTTGATAGCCTTGCCCTGCTCCACGGTGATCTCGCCCTTGGCGATCAACGACTCCACCAGCTCCTGGGTTTTCTCCGCGCCAAGCGCCATGGCGCCTACGCCGGCCAGGAACACATCTTTCAACCCATCGGCAATCGTCGTCATTTCGGGACCTCCCTTATCTCGACGGTGATTTCGCACCCTCTACTATACGAGCGCCCCCGCCCCGCGCAGGCCAACGGGGCAGCACCGTTACCGCCCCGTCAAAGGTTGATTGATTTGGTTAGGAAATCTGCCGCGAATGAGTGCGCGCACCCGCTCGCCCTGCGCTCCCGCGCGCTCGCATTCGGCCGTCCGCGGACGCTATCCCAGGATCAGCTTCAAGACCACGTAGGCTACCACGAACCCCGACACGGCGCTTACTCCCATTTTCAGACTGGCCGAAGCTACCGGGTGCTTGCGTCCGAAGGCCTCGTTGTCGCGCACCGGCTCCTCGCCGCGGGAGTACGCCACAATGTCGCGATAGGTGACCAGATCGTACTTCTTCTTCATCGACTCCACCATGCCGAGCAGAATACATCCTAAAACCCACAGCGCAAGAAACAGCACAATTCCCAGTACCTCGCTCTCGGTGCACTTCGGCATGAGCGAGGAGGGGGCCGTGGGCACCGCGAACCCCACCGTCACGCACACCAACCCGACGCCCACAAGCGCCCAAGCTGCCACCGTCAGGCGGCTCATGGTCTTCCAATCGTTCTCTATCGCCTTTTCCATCGTTGCCACGTCTCCTTTCACGAGCTCATCGATGGACGTGCCGAAGATCTCGCTGAGCAGCAGAAGGCTCTGCACATCGGGGTAGGTGCGGTCGGTCTCCCAATTGGAAATGGTCTGGCGCGATACGAAAATGCGCTCGGCCACGTCCTCCTGGGACAGCCCCAGCCGGTTCCGATGCTCCTTGAGATGCTCCTTGAGTTCCACAACGCGTCCTTTCGCGATCAGAGTGACATGACACGCCGCAGCGTACCACCAAAACTCTTTGGCACAACCCTACAGCCAACGAAAACCCCTGCCAAAAGTCTTTGACAGGGGCTCTGATCAGGTGTTTTCTCTAGATAAATAGCGACCGTAGAAGCTTTTAGTGCCTTGAAGCACGGCCGAGCAGCCTTGCGGCTGTGAGGGAAAGTGCTGAAAGGCAAGGCCAGGTGCCTGTCGGAACCGCAGCATCGACGTTCCCGCCGTTGCGTCGGCAACGGCGGAATGCTGTCTTACCCGAAAATAGCGGCGAAGGCGCCGGTACCGGCACCGTGCAGGACGTTGTCGCGCATGGCGCGGCGGGCAAAGCCCATCATCTCGGCCAGAGCGTCCAGCGCCACCTCCTTCTTCTCGCCGGTGCGGCGCAGCTTCATCTCGACCTTGCCCTCTTTCAGACCGCGCTTGCCCACGACGATCTGCACGGGCCAGCCGATGAGGTCGGCGTCGTTGAACTTCACGCCAGCGCGCTCGTCGCGATCGTCGATGACCACCTCGAAGCCGAGCTCGGCCAAGTCCTTCGCGATCTTCTCGGCCATAGGCTGCACCTCGGCATCACCCACCGTGAGCGGCACCACGCAAATGTGGGCCGGCGCCACCGACAACGGCCACATGATGCCGTGCTCGTCGTTGTGCTGCTCCACGATGGCGGCCAGCGTGCGCGAGATGCCCACGCCGTAGCAGCCCATGATGAAGGGCTTCTCCTCGCCGTCCTCGTCCATGAAGGTAGCGCCCATGGCGCGGGAGTACTTGTCGCCAAGCTGGAAGATCTGGGCCACTTCGATGCCGCGGGCGCCTTCCAGCGGAAGCCCGCACTCGGGGCAGCAGTCGCCAGGCTTCACCGTGGCCAGGTCGGCCCACTCGTCCACCTGGAAATCCTCGCCCAGGCGCGCGCCCACGTAGTGGTAGCCATCCTCGTTGGCACCCACCACCCACTGCGGGATGGCCTGCAAGCTGGTAGCGGCGATGACGCGGGCGCCCTCCGGCAGCCCCACCGGGCCCATGGAGCCCTTGCACAGGCCGAAGGAGATCATCTCCTCGTCGGTCAACAGCGTGAAGCCGGGCACAAGGCCCTCGATCTTCAGCTCGTTCAGCTCGTGATCGCCCGGAATGAACAGACAGACGAGGTTGCCCTCGGCGTCCTTACCCGAGAGCGCCTTCACCGTGGACGACTCGGGGATGCTCAAAAATTCCGCCAGCTCGGTGATGGTATGCACGCCAGGGGTGGCGATCTTCTCCATGGCGCCCACCTCGTAGAGCGTGGGGCGGGCCAGACACGCGCCGGCCTCGGCATCGGCCGCGTAACCGCACGAGCAGTACACGAGATCGGCCTCACCCGATTCCGCCAGCGCCATGAATTCGGTCGTCACCTTGCCGCCGATCTGGCCGCCATCGGCCTCCACCTCGCGGTAATCCAAGCCGCAGCGGGTGCAGATGGCGCCGTAGGCCTTCCCCATGGCGTCGTAGGTTTCCTGCAGCGACTCCTGGGTGGCGTTGAAGCTGTAGGCGTCCTTCATGACGAACTCGCGGGAGCGCAAAAGACCGAAGCGCGGGCGAATCTCGTCGCGGTACTTCGTCTGAATTTGGTAGAGGTTCTGAGGCAGTTCCTTGTAGGAGCGCAGCTCGTTGCGCACGAGCGCCACGATGATCTCCTCGTGGGTGGGACCGAGGCACATCTCGCGGTCGTGGCGGTCGGTAAGGCGCATGAGCTCGGGACCGTAGTCGTTCAGGCGGCCGCTTTCCTCCCACAGCTCCGCCGGCTGCAGCACCGGCATGAGAATCTCCTGGGCGCCCGAAGCATCCATTTCCTCGCGCACGATGTTCTCGATCTTCTTCAGCACGCGGAAGCCCAGGGGAAGGAACGTGTACAGGCCCGAGGCGGCCTTGCGCAGCATGCCCGCGCGCAGAAGCAGGCGCGCACTATCGATGTCGGCGTCCGACGGGTCTTCCTTCAAGGTGGGGGCGTACAGGTTGCTCATACGCAGAATCTGGGTCATAGGTTCTCCAACTCCTCCATAAGGGCAGAAACAATTTCCGACTCTTGCACTTTGCGGACGATTTTACCATGGGAGAAAACAACGCCCGCGCCCGCTCCGCAAGCCACCCCGATATCGGCATCGGCGGCTTCCCCCGGCCCGTTTACCACACACCCCATGACCGCCACTTTCACCGGCTTGTCCACCGTAGCGAGGCGCTCTTCCACTTCCTGCGCCAGCCCGATGAGGTTCACCTGGCAGCGCCCGCAGGTGGGGCAGCTGATGAGCTCGGGGGTGCGGCGGCGCAAATCGAGCGCGCCGAGCAGCGTCCAGCAGGCCCGCACTTCCACCACGGGGTCGTCCGTGAGCGAGATGCGCATGGTGTCGCCGATGCCCTCTTCCAGAAGAACGCCCAGACCGCTGGCGCTTTTTATGATGCCCTGGAAAGCCGTGCCCGCCTCGGTGACGCCGATGTGCAGCGGCACCTGGGGCAGCTCGGCGGCCAGCAGGCGGTACGTGTCGATGGTGGTCTGCACGTCGTGGGCCTTCGCCGACACAACGATGTCGTGGAAGTCGCATTCGTCTTCGAAGAAGCGCACGTACTCGGTGGCGGAGGCGGCCAGCTTCTCGGGCAGCGTCAGGTCGTCGCGGGCCGCCAGCGCGTCATCGAGCGATCCGGCGTTCACCCCGATGCGGATAGGAATACCCGCCGCAGCCGCCGCGGCGATCACCTCGCGCGTCGCCTCCAGACCGCCGATGTTGCCGGGATTGATGCGCAACTTGGCCGCCCCGCGAGCCGCCGCCTCAATGGCGATGCGGGCGTCGAAGTGGATGTCGGCCACCACGGGCAAAGGCGATGCGGCGCACACGGCCTCAAACGCATCCAGACAGTCGCGCCGGGGGATGGCCATGCGCACGATCTCGCAGCCGGCCTCGGCCAGCGCCTCGATCTGCGCGAGGTTGGCGGCCACATCGTCGGCGGCGACGTTCAGCATCGACTGCACTGCCACCGGAGCGCCGCCTCCCACGGGCACGTCTCCCACCATGATCCGCCGCGTGCGGTCATGGGGCTTCAATTCCTTGATCATAGGCATTCCTTAGAACACATCAGTTCCAAGCAATTATAGAGCTTGCCGGACCAAAGACGCCCAATCCCATCACAATAGCGAACGGAGCGGAACCTCGCGCTGCCCGATCATCCACCAAGGCGATCGGAACAAGCTAGCCCCAATTTCCAAAGACGAACCGCTGGATGTCCTGGTTCAGCATGATGACGAAGAAGCCGAGGAAGAGCGCCATACCGGCCAGCGACATATAGTTCATGGCCTTCTGGGACACTGTCTTGCGGGTGCCCTTCTGGAAGATTTCCACCACGAAGCGGCCGCCATCGAGTGGCGGGATGGGCAGCAGGTTCATGATGCCCAGCGAGACCGAGATCATGGCCATGAACTCCAGTGCCTCCACAAGGCCCGCCTGGAAGTAGTCTTTCGACATGACGGCGATGCCGACGATGGAGGTGGAATCGGACACCGTCTGAGCCGCCGTAGCCGGGTTGAACAGGCCCACGACCGCCTGAATCACCATGCCGATGTACATGAAGCCGGCCTGCAGCGCCTGCAGCACCGAGGCGTGGATGGTCGTGATCTCGCCGGTCTCGGGGTGCTGCACCTGAAAGCCGATGACGGAGAACACCACAACGAACACGAGCATGGCGAACAGCAGGTTCATGAAAATGCCCGCCAGAAGAATGACCGAGCGCTTCCAGAAGGGCAGCGAGCGGTACTGCTGACGGTACTCCGATTCGTAGAGAGCCTGGGGGTCGGCCACCTCTCGGGCTTGGCCCAGCTCATAGGTTGCGGGTGCCGGCAGACCCGCGGCGGCCGCCTTCTTCAGAGCGCGCTTGCCAGGAGAGACGCGCGGGGCGCGGTAGGTGTTGTACTGATCGGCCTTGGAAGGTCCGATGACGCTGCCCCATTCCACCAGCTCTTCCAGGGCATTGTAGGCTTCGTCGTCGCTGATGCCGCAATCGCGGGCCACGTCTTCCATGTTGGCGATGCCGCGGCGGTAAAGCGACGCGAGCGCCTCCTGCAGGTGCGGCTGCAAAGGGCCGGCCTCCATGCCGCACACCTTCGCGTAGCCGCCGAGGGGCACGGCCGTGACGCCATAGCGGGTCTCGCCCTTCGTGAAGCCGATGGAGGGGCCGGGCAGGCCCAGCATGAACTCGGTCACGCGCACGCCGAAGGCCCGAGCGGCCAGGTAGTGGCCGCCCTCGTGGATGAACACAAGGAAGCCGATGCTGATAACGGCGCAGACGATCATGATGAGGATGTCCACAGATGTCTCCTTATATATGAGAGATTTCCTGCCTCGCGGGGCAGGAACGGGTGTCGCTGGTCATTATAGAAAGCGGGCACCCTTTGTCTTTCCCTTGGAGAGCCGTCTCGGAAAATAACTACAAGCTGGCTACGATCCCTCCATGGTTTCGGAGGGACGTACACCAAATCTGCCGGCTGCGCCCGCCGCCTTGGCTACCGCCACAGCGAGCGCGAGGCACGCGCCTTTGCTACCGCCGCTTGAGAATCGAGCGCCTCGAAGTCCCGCCCTTTTCCCACTGAAGACCCGTCGAAGTCCCTTTTGGCTCCTCGCGCCGACCGCTTTTTCGTCGCAAAAAAATACGACTTCCGCACGGTCGAGGGAGGGAACGAACTGGGACATTCCCGCGTCATTTCTACGGTTCGGCTCTCGTAAGGTTATCGGCGTCAGGCATCGGGCGCCGTACGCCAAACCTTCCAGCCCGCATTCCTTCGAGACACGGACGTCACGATTGCGCCCCACGCCTGACTCTCTTTCGTCAATCGAGCAGCGCGGACACGTGGCCGCGCAGAGAGGAGTCACCGTGGATTCACTCGATCCCGTCCCCGCGCGCCCGCCCCTCCAAGGAGGCCGCGCCCTTTTCAACATGGTTCTTGCCTTCCTACTGCTCGTGGGCCTCATCCCCGCGATGTGCGCCCCTGCGACCTCGGCAGTCGCCACGGAAACCGAGGGGGTGCCCGTCATGTTCCACTTTAAAGACTCTGCGGGCGAGACCATCGACTTCGCCAGCATCACCGCGCCATACGACCTGCAAGAAGGGCACATTGTCGCCACGGTCGATGAGGGCGGAGCGCTTGGCCTCGACGAAGCGCTCAGCTTCGCCGTGTACGAGCACTACGCCACCTTCGGCGACCGCCAGCGCGACATTACCGATGAGTGCTCCCTTGATGCCGCAGCGGGCACCGTAAGCATCCCTGAGTCCTATGCGAACACCCTGGACACCCTCGGCATCGTCTTCGAGCTATCGCCCGCACATCCCGCCTATGAGCGCTTTGTGCTCGCCGACCTCGACACGAGTCCGCAGGAGCTCACCGTCGGCGAAGAGACAACGACCATCGCCTCGGACATTCCCGATATCCTCGCCGAGGCTGGCGGCATCGCCCCCTTCGCAGCCGCCTTCCCCGGCCAGACCGAGAAGCACTACGCGCTCAATCCCTATATGCGCCTCGAAACCTTCGATGTCGACATGCCCCGCAAACAGGAGGCCTATGGGTTCCCCAGCGATCTGGTAGGCTCTTATGGGTTCGGCGCTTTCTTCGGCACCTCTCAGCACTGGGTGAACGGAGTTTCCCAGGGAACGAACTTCAACGACTACGTGCTGAACACCGCATCGAGCAGCTTCGACGCCGTCGTGGACGCGTTCCTTTACGAGACGATCGCCGCCCGCAACGGCGCCGATGCGCCCTTCGCCACCTCGCGCACCGGCAGCGACTACCGCGCTCGCTTCCTCACCACGGGCAACGACTACAAGGACACCAACTACAGCGGGGGAAGCGCACCCACCAACCGCGCCATGGCCCAAGCCACCTGCGGTACTGCCGGCGTTTCCAACGGCTACGGCGCCGTGGCAAGCAACCCCAACGGCGACAACTACATCACTTACAAGGGCACCTACACCGGCTCGCAATCCGCGTACAACGGATGGTACAAGTTCTACTACAAAATCGATGCTCGATCCGCTGCCACCAACAAGGAGTTCCAGGACGTTGTCGGCTACCTGCTGGTGGAGCCCATCAACACCGGGCGCGCCCAGGTCGTGAAAACCTCCGCCAACCCCGCCATCTCCAACGCCAACGGGAATTACTCGCTCGCCAACGCGGTGTTCGGCGCCTTCTCCACTCGTGCAAGCGCCGAAGCGGCGGCCGAGCAGGCTGCCAAGGGCGCCTGGGGAAGCTGGCAGGCGGCCCGCACCTGGGCTCAGGCCAATGCTTCGTTTACCCTCGTTACCGGGGCGGATGGCAGAAGTGCGGTCGCCGAGGACATCGAGGGCGGCGACTATTACTTCTGCGAACTGTTCGCCCCGCCCGGATTCCGCCTGAACAGCGCCGTCCAGAAGGCGACCGTGGAGGCAACCAGCGACGAGAGCGTCGTGTGCCAAGTATCCTTTGCCGATGAACCCATGCGCGGCTCCATCGACTTGCTCAAGCAGTCGGGCTATCCCGAGGTCACGATGGGACACCCCGGCTATACCTTGGCGGGCGCCGTCTATGGCGTGTACGCGGACTCGGCCTGCACAAAGCTCGTCCGCGAAATCCGTACGAGCCTGAACGGCGATGCCGACGGCTACGGACGCATCGACGAGATGCCCATCGGCTCCTATTGGGTGCGCGAGACCAAGCGCCCTCTGGAGGGCTATGCTCTGGATAGCCGAACCTATGCCGTGACCGTCGCTGATCGTTCCGTCACCCGCGTGAATACCACTGCCGTCAGCGACAAGGCAAAGTTGAATCCCCTCTCCCTTCTTATCCAGAAGAAGGATGCTCAAAGCGGTCAGAGCCATGCGCAGGGTGCTGCCACCCTCGGCGATGCCCACTTCCGCATCGATTATTATGCGGCCAAGAACGCTTCCCTGGACGCCCTTAAGACCCTCGAGCCGCAAGCAAGCTGGGTCGTGCGCACCAACGACGAGGGCGCCTTCTTGCTCGACGAGGCGGAAGGCAGCTTCACACACACTTTGGCCGACGGAACAACCGAAGAGCTTCCCTACAAGGTGGCAGGTGATGCGTTCTACAAGCTCTCCAACGGCCGCATCGCGCTTCCCATCGGCACCTATGCCATCCAGGAAGTGAAGGCACCGCGTGGCTACCTTCTCGACGAGACCGTGCACGTGCGCCACGTCACCGATGCCGACACCGATGGCGAGATTATCGAGACCTTCGATGCAGAGCAGAACGGCGATCTCGTCACCGACCGCGTCGCCCGCACCGATCTGCGCTTCATGAAGCGCGCCGACGGCGCCGCGAAGCTGGCCGGCATCCCCTTCAAGCTCACCTCGAAGACGACCGGCGAATGGCACATCCTCGTCACGGACAAGAACGGGCTCGCTTCCACGGAATCTACCCCGGGCCATCCCCACGACGCGAACACGAACGCCAATGACGCGCAGTTCACCGCTCCTGACGGCAGCTTCCAGATGCCACTTACGTTGGACACCGAGGCCCTTGATGCCACAGCGGGGATCTGGTTCGGTCTCAATGCCGAAGGGGCGTCCGTCGCTGCGGACAATGGACTGGGCGCACTGCCCTTTGACACGTACGAGCTGGAAGAGCTTCGATGCCCGGCCAACGCAATCTTCGAGATGATCCGCGATGAAATCGTGGTTGACGAGAGCGATGAGGGGCTCGTCGTCGACTTAGGCACTCTCAACAACACGGGCACCGACAAGCCCACGATCCGCACGAGTGCCTACGACGGTCTGTCCGACGATCTGTACGACACGCAGATCAGCGCCGACACCAAGGCCGTCGTCATCGACCGAGTCACTTATTCTGGCCTAGAACCCGAAGAGCCCTATCTGCTTCGGGGAACCCTCATGGACAAAGCCACCGGAGAGCCGTTCCTCGTGAATGAGGAAGAAGTCACCGCCGAGCTTGAGTTCACTCCCGAGGATTACAACGGGTACGCGAACGTGACCTTCGCCTTCGACGCCTCGGCGATCACCGAGGACACCAACCTCGTCATCTTCGAGACGCTTCTGCAAGATGGCGTCGAAGTAGCCTCGCACCGCGATCTCGCCGACCGCAAGCAGACCATCGCCGTGAGCCCTATCGCCATCGGCACAACGGCCGTCGACGCCGCCACCGGCACTCACGAAGGCGTGCCAGCCGAAGAGGTCACCATCATCGACACCGTCAGCTACCAGGGACTGACCCCCGGCGAGGAGTACGAGCTATCCGCCGTGCTCATGGACAAAGAGGAAAACGCCCCGTGGCTCGTGGAGGGTAAAGTGGTCATGGTAAGCCACCGGTTCATCCCCGAGGAATCCTCGGGCACGGTGGATGTCGAGATCACCATTCCCGGCGCCAACTTGGACGGCGTAAGCCTCGTGGTCTTCGAATCGCTGCTGCACGACGACATCGAGGTGGCCCTCCACGCCGATATCGAGGATGAGGGGCAGACCGTCTCCTACGCCTATCCCGACCTGCCGCTGCCGCCGACCGGCGGCGACGAGCCGGAAAAGCCCGCAGAGCCCGAGGCCGACGAGCCCGAGCCGACGCGCGTCGCCCGAACCTCTCGCCTCGCTCAAACGGGAGACGAGAGCCTTACGGTGATTTGTTTGGTCGCCCTGCTCGCCGTCGCCGGCGCCGGCGCTGCCTTCGTCGCCTACCGCAAGCGCCGCTGAGAACGCTTCCGGGGGCGGCGCCGCTAACTCTGCCGCCCCCGGGCCCACTCGCTTGCGAAGGCGCGGCCCCATGCGTCGACGGCCTTCAGCTGCTCGAGGCTCTCCACGACTTGGACGCCTGCCCCTTCGTGGGCGTCCATGGTCGCCTCGACGCAGCGGGCGATATCGAGGTAGCCGATCTGCTCGGCGAGAAATGCCGCCACCGCCACTTCGTTGGCAGCATTCATGACGGCGGGCAGCGTGCCCCCCACCTCACCTGCATGACGAGCCAGAGAAAGACAGCGGAACGTATATACATCGGGCGCCGCAAATTCCAGCGAGCCCAACGTCCGAAAATCGAGCGGTTTCACGGGAGCCTCCCACCGCTCGGGATAGGAGAGAGCAAATTGAATGGGAATGCGCATATCGGTCGTACCCAAATGAGCCAGAACCGACCCATCGGTAAACTCCACCATCGAATGGATAGCGCTCTGGGGCTGCACTACCACCTCGATCTGATCGTAGGGCATCGCGAACAAGTGGTGCGCCTCGATGACTTCGAGCCCTTTGTTCATCAGCGTCGAGGAGTCGATGGATATCTTGGCCCCCATATTCCAGGTGGGGTGCGCCAGAGCCTGGACCGGCGTGACCGCCTCCAAGTCGGCGATCGTCTTGCCCCGGAACGGGCCGCCCGAAGCCGTCACCCACAGCTTCGAGACCTCGCGCGGGTTCTCTCCGAGCAGACATTGGTAGATGGCTCCATGCTCCGAATCGATGGGCATGAGCGCGCCTGCCGGCCCTGTCGCCGGAGCGGCACCGGAAGCACGCCGGGCCGCATCCACCGAGGCGGCCAGTGGCATGATGAGATCGCCGCCCACCACAAGCGACTCCTTGTTGGCCAAAGCGAGCACCTTGCCTGCCTTCAGCGTCGCATAGCTCGCCTCCAAGCCAGCTGCTCCTACCAGAGCGTTCACGACGACATCCACCTCGGGCAGTTGGGTGAGAGCCACGACGGCTTCGGAACCAACACCGAAGCTCGCCTCCACGCCCTCCTGGCCCTCGGGAAGGGCCAGCGACCGCACGAGAGCCCGCGCCTCATCGCAACGAGGGTCGTTCGCCAAAGCGGCATTCCCTACCGCCAGATGGCGCACGCCGAATTCCCGGGCTTGAGCGAGCAGGACATCCAAGGAGCTGTTCACCGCAAGGCCGACGATCTCCAGCTTATCGCCGTGCTGGCGCACGACATCGAGGGTCTGGGTACCGATGGATCCCGTAGAGCCGAGTACCGCAATGCGCCGTTTGGCCATGAGAACCCCTTTCACTATGACAGGACACGCAAAGAGCGAACCGAGACGAATCGCCTAGAAAAGAGCATAGGGAATGCAACCGCCGGCTATCAGAAGGATAGCTGCCGTGATGGAGGTGAGGAACAGCGAGTCGCTCCGATCGAGCAGGCCGCCGTGGCCGGGCATAATGGTGCCGGAGTCCTTGAACCCGGAGTTTCGCTTGATGCGGCTCTCCGCCAAGTCGCCCAGCACGCCCATGCAGCCGGAAATGATGCCGAAGACAATAGACTGAGGAATGGCCATGGTGATGCCGGGCACCAGCGTCATGAGGCACCAAAATATCACCGACCCCACCAGACCGGCGATGAACCCTTCCCAGCTCTTCTTCGGGCTCGTGCGCGGTGCCAGTTTGTGCCTGCCGATTTTGCTCCCCACCAAATAGGCGAAGGCGTCGTTGGCCCACACCGACAAGAACAGCAGAAGCACGCAGACGCCGCCCCACGGCGCCGGCAGCGACACACGGATAATCACCAGTCCGCACAGCAAAAGGCCCGTGTAGGCAGCGCCGAAGAAGCTCACCCCCACATCGGGGATGCGGGCCCGCAGCCAGAACACGTACCACACCAAGAGAGCCAGCAGAAGAGCCAAACTCACCAGCATCGCGCCCACCAGACCGGCAATGTACACGCTTAAGGGGTAGAGCACGGCCGCGATGATGCCGAGCATCTCGTTGGGCAGCTTCGCATCGGAGCGCAGCATGTAGAAGAACTCGCCGGCGCAAATGCCGGCGACGACCATCAGCATGAGCACCATGGGGATGTTGCCGGCCAGCACGCAGATGACCGTCGCCGCCGTGTAAATTACCCCGGTACGGAAACGCACTTGAAGATCGGAGGGATTGCGCAGCTTGTCCGGCGTCTTGTCCAACGCCTTCTGCTTCAGGCGATCGCGCTTCTCCTGGCGCGTCTCGCGCTTCTCCTCGCGGGCGGCGCGCTCCTCGTCGGAGAGGTCGTAGTGCCAGGGAGGACCTTCGGGGGCCGATTCCGCATCGCAGACGACGGGAGGCAAGTCGCGTTCCTCATCGGGCTGCAGCCGGTCGAGCAAATGAGTGCGCTCCTCCGGGGGCGCACTCGCCTCGCCCGGAGATGCACTCCTCCCATCAGAAGCCGCTGCCCCACGGGCAGCCGACACACTTCCGCGCTCTTCCGAACGCACGCGACGACCATGGTCGCCTCGGCGCAATCGCTCGCGCGCCGCTCGGGCTCGATCCTTCTTCTCTTCGTCGGAAATCCCCCCGCGCATTTAGGCCACGCCCCCGAAACGGCGGTTCCGCCCCTGATACTCGAGCAGGCACTCCAGGAAGGTGTAGCGGTTGAAGTCGGGCCACAGCACATCGGTGACCACGAATTCGGAATAGGCGATCTGCCACAGCAGGAAGTTCGAGATGCGCATCTCGCCCGAAGTGCGAATGACCAGATCGGGGTCGGGCATCCCGAACGTGTACAGCCCCCGCTCGAACATCTCCTCGGTAGGCTCTATCACTTCCCCGGTCTCTTCGCCCAAAAGCACCGCCTCGCGCATGCAGCCCCGGCAAGCGCGCAGTATTTCCTGACGGCCACCGTAGTTCACGGCCACCACCAGCGTCATACCGTCGTTGTCGCGCGTCTTCTCCCAAGCCTCATCGAAAGCCTCGCGCGTCTCTGCGGGAAGCGCCGAGAGATCGCCGATCGTTCGCACGCGCACGCCCTCTTCATGAAGGCCGTCCACTTCGGCGAGCATGGTCTTGGCGAACAGATCCATCAGCCCCACGACCTCATCTTCGGGCCGCTTCCAGTTCTCCGTGGAAAACGAGTAGATGGTCAGATAGCGCACCCCAAGATCCGACGCGCAGCGAATGGCCTCTCGCACCGCCTCGATGCCGGCCTTATGGCCCTTCAGGCGATTCAGCGCGCGCTTCTTGGCCCAGCGCCCGTTGCCATCCATGATGATGGCCACCGACTCGGGAATCCTCTCCGGATCAAGCGCCCGAGGATCAACCCCCTCGGGCGGATCCGGAAATATGTAATCTAAATCCTTATTCATCCCTACCCACCGGTCGTTCGTGAAGCCAGTGAACCCCCTAGATCTCCATGACCTCGGCTTCCTTCTTCTTCAGAACCTCGTCGACCTCGGCAACGAACCGATCAGTCATCTTCTGGATCTCGGCCTCGGCCCGCTTCGATTCGTCTTCGGGAAGGTTGTCGTTCTTCACGGCCTTCTCGATCGCGGTGTTCGCGTCGCGGCGCGCATTGCGCACGGCCACGCGCGCTTCCTCGGCGTAGGTCTTGCACTGCTTCACCAGATCGCGGCGGCGCTCCTCGGTCAGGCTCGGGAACGGCAGGCGAATGACCGAGCCGTCGTTGTTCGGGGTCACGCCCAAATCGCTCTCGAGGATGGCGTGCTCAATGGCACGCAGCATGCCCTTGTCCCAAGGTTCGATGACCAGCAGATGGGCCTCGGGCGTCTTCACGCCAGCCATCTGGTTCACCGGCGTGGGCACGCCGTAGTAGTCCACCTTGATGCGATCGAGCACCATGGCGTTGGCGCGGCCCGTGCGCACGCCCATGAAGTTCTCCTTCAGCGCCGTGATGGCCTTTTCCATGCGCTCTTCCGCGCTCATCAGAATCTCGTCGATATCTGCCATGAGGGTTTCCTCCCTAATCACTCAGGGGCTCCTCCCCCTGAAATCCTTCTAGAATCCGCCACGAGCCTCGCGACCCGCGGCATACGCTCGTCCTCGCTGTCGCGCCGACAAGCGGCTCCAGCGCGGCCTGCGCCCCAGGCGCCTACTCGACCACCGTGCCCACCGGCTCGCCCTGCAGAGCGGCCTTGATGTTGCCCGGCTTGGTGAGATCGAAAACGATCATGGGCACGTCGTTGTCCATGCAAAGCGAGGTGGCCGTGGCATCCATGACATGCAGCCCCTGGCTCAGCACCTCCATATAGCTGATATGGTCGAACCGGTGCGCGTCGGGATTCTTCATCGGGTCGGCATCGTAGACGCCATCGACCTTCGTGGCCTTCATGACGCAATCGACGTCCAGCTCGCAGGCGCGCAGGGCCGCCGTCGTATCGGTCGTGAAATAGGGATTGCCCGTGCCGGCCGCCAAAATGACGACGCGCCCCTTCTCCAAATGGCGGATCGCTCGGCGGCGAATGTAGGGCTCGGACACTTCCTGCATATTGATGGCGCTCTGCACGCGGGAGAAGATGCCGTGGCGCTCGAAGGCGTCCTGCAGAGCGAGCGCATTCATCACCGTGGCCAGCATGCCGATGTAATCGGCCTGGGAGCGATCCATGCCCTCGGCCGATCCGGCCAGGCCGCGGAAGATGTTGCCCCCGCCGACAACCACAGCCAGCTGCACGCCATCGTGAACGATCTCGGCGATCTCCTCGGCAAGGTCATCGACCACTCGCGGGTCAATGCCGTACCCCTGATCGCCGGCGAGCGCCTCGCCAGATAGCTTGAGCAGCACGCGATCGTACTTGTATTCGTTCGCCATCGAGTACATCCCTTCGTCGGCAGGATCTTGTAAACGGATACATATTACCCGAAGTCCCTCGCCAACGCAGCGTCAGCCTTCCAAGATCAAAGAATTAGCTCAGTGCTGAGGCGCGAGCATAGGGGCTTACCCGAACCCTCTCCCGCTGAACCGCAAACCGTCGTGCAGACCACTGCGGGCAGAAACGCATATCGCGCAGACGCCAGGCAGCCACTCTTCCCGTGCGCCCATTCTTCAGAAATTGCCTAGTTATGTCATATATGACCTATGACTGATTCGTCATCAACGTACTCTTGGCCCCATGAACGACGAACAGGAAAAGGTGCAAGCCCGCATTCACTCGCTTGGTCAGCAGATCAGGGCGCATCGCATTGCCCAGAACCTTTCCCAGCAAAGGCTTGCCCTCATGGTGCACACCGGCCAAGCCGTCATCGCCCGCATCGAGGCCGGCAAGCACAACACGGGCATCGCCAAATATATCGAAATCGCCGATGCCCTCGATGTTCCCTTGGGCGCCCTCATCAACTTCTAAGGTGAAGAACTTCCTCTCGCCCCCCCATCAATCGAGCGAGCGAGCGAAAGGCTCGTGCAAGCTCTTAAGCATCTTTCCCGTGTCTTTTTAAAGGAAAGATGACGAAAGACGCCTCGGCGACACCCGCCGGCTCGGTCAGTCCTGCTCCTCGCGAGCGGGCGGCTCGTACACGAGTAAATCGCCCGGTTGGCAGTGCAGCTCGCGACACAAATCCTCCAGCAGCGAGATTCGAATACCTTTTGAGTGATTGCAGCGCAAGTGGGAGAGGTTCACCGCCGAACGCCCCACCTTCTCCGACAGCTCGTTGACGCTGATGTCGCGGTCGGCCATGACCACCTTCAACTTCGACACAATAGGCATAGCATGCTCCCATCCGCCCAGAAAGCCGCTTTTTGCGTGTTCCTGCAGGCGCCCACACGGGCGCCTCTTCTCCGCGGCGGTACGGTAACCTCATAATGTATTTAATATACTAGCACGTTTTCAATAATTTTAAGGTGATAGTTTCATACCAGGCCGATAGCATTCGCAGCGGAGGGCAACTCTCCGCGACGCTTTTCCCGTTGTCTACTCGCTCACTTTCAGCCCGAACTCCGCGAGCATTTCATCGCGATAGGCAGCATCCTCGGAAACCCGCCTGGCATCGTCGAGGCGCCCCGCGTCCAGAAGGAGGCCGACGAGGGTTCCCAGCCTGTCCATGCCCTGCTCGATGCCCTGCTCGATGCCCCTGGCCTCTGCCCGGCGGCAGCGCATCTCGGTATCCTGCTCGTAGGTCAGCACCTTGGTCACCCACTCCCGGTCACGGTTGTACTCCTCCACGAGGGAGTCTATCTCGCGGGACAGCGCGCCGTCGGGCCGCCCCGTCGCCACGTAGTGTAGCAAATCGCGCAGGTCGGGGTCGGCGACATCCTCGGCGGCCGACGCATTGAACACGCGCCAGTGCGAGTCGTCCCCCGCGACCAGCTCCGGGGCCTCCAAGCAGACCCGCTCGATCGAGTAGACGGCCTCGCCCGCCCTGAAGGGGTCGGTCGCGCAGAAGAACACGACGAAGCTCTCCGGGAGCAGCCCGTAATCTTCCCCGGGGCCCAGCTCCGTCGCGTCGATCGCCGCCTGGTAGTAGCGCATCCGGCGCCCTATCCGGTCCTCGGGGGAGACCTGCATCTCGATGTCGAACACGCGGCTTCCCTCCCGCGCGAACACGTCCATGCGGACGCCGCGGCTCGCCGCCGCCGGCTCCTTCGCCTGCTCGGCGTTCAGGTAGGTTATCTCGCCCACCTCTATCCCCAGCGCGGCGCGCAGGACCTTGCGGCACACCTCCTTTTCGCATAGCACGCGGTTGAACATCCATCGATCGGAGAACTTCAGAAATCTCTTCGGCATGGCGGAATCCTCTCATCGGACATCACGATTCCCCAAGCCTACGACAGAGCGACCGCAGAAATGACGCGGGAATGCCCCGGTCAGTTCCCCGCGCCGACCGCACTTGTGCCGCAGCAGAGTCGCATCGGAGTCCCCGCCCGCCCCTCGCCGACCTCGGCTATCGACCTTTCGTCACAATAGGGCCTTCCGACAGCTCCGCATTCGCATCCATTTCATATGATTTCTCGCCGAAGACAATGGAACCGAGCCTCACGCAGGGGACGATCTCGACCGCGGCCATGCCCTTCCCCCGTCGCCTTCCTCTACCATCCTTGGCGAACAGGATGCGGAGATAAAGACGGCCTCGCGAACGCCCCATGGGTACTTGACCATCGCGCACAACGTCAGCAGCGTGAGGTTCAAGCGCCGGCTTTCATAAAGACCTGCCCCGCACGAAGCGAATTGGCATTTCCCTCGAAGTAGCGGAGACCCAAATCATCGAGCACCTCGCTCAGATCGCCGTTCAAAGGCCTCATTCCGGTTTGGGGGGGGACTCGCCCTACTCGAAGCTGATGTTGCCTATCTTGGTGCCCTCGGGCAGGTCCTTCACGGCCTCCCACAGCTGGTCAGTCATATCCCAGTACACCTCCATGTCGGAGACCTCCATGTTCTCCAGGGAGTCCTCCCCGCCGAGGAAGAGAGGGATCCTGTAGCCGCCGCATTCCATGCGTCCCACGGGCGCATGCCCCTCCAGCCACTCCCGATACCTCCCGACCCCAAGACACGCCTCGCTCTGATTCGGCATAACCTCGTTCAGGAAGACTGCCACGTCTTTCCCGATATAGTACATATCGAGAGTTGCGATTTCCAGGAGAACCACGAGCTCCTTCCCATCGCCGTCCCGTTGATCAACCGCAAAGCACCGCCCCATCCAATCGTATCCGATCAGATTAAACTCACCGCGAAGCTTCGTGAAGCATCCGGACACCACCCGATGCCATCTCTCGAGATCACTGCGCTCGAACACCCTGAACACTCCATCGCCGAACGACCGGCCGCCCAGGCCGTCGATGAACGCGTCGTAGGGATCGGCCGCCCCGTCCTCGAGGACCGGGGCCTCCCCGAAGTACTCCAGAAACTCCGCGAACATCGAGGGGGTCGCCCTCCGCCGGGCCCCGCGGCCCTTCCTCCTCTTGAACAAGTCGAACATCTCGCTTCCTTTCACTCGAATATCACGTTGCCGATTTGGTGCCTTCTGGAAGATCCTTTATCGGATAGCGTATCTGAGCTCCCATGCTCCGGTTGACGCTGGCGTCGAGGGGGCGCATGTTGCTCACATGGTCGGCGCTTCCCAGCTGAAGATCTATTACATGATCGACATCGTAACCAGCAGGCACCGAGTCTTTCCCGTATTCCTTCTTGAAAGCATCGGCTGCCGACCCATTCCTCTTCCCCACGGTCGTCTTCACTGTGTCCGCTCTCGACAGATCCCGAGCCTTCCTCGTCGCCTGGGACATCTGGATCTCGTCCCAGATGTCCTTCCTCTTCAGCACAAGATCGACAGTCCTGTCGAGACGCTCGCCGGCCCGAATCGTGCCCGCCGTGTTGCTCCCGATGACGTTCCCAGCAATCTTCGGCGAGATCTAGACAGCTTGAATGTCATCAGTTGATCCACTGCAAACAGGCCATGTCGAAAAGCTTGGAAAACTTGCCAGAAAGACGTCCTTCATCTGACGAGGTCGATCCTTCTGCCTCTACGGAACCTCCTCGATGCTGCAAAAAGGGGCGTCGGAGCACAGGCGCGTTTCCTGAAAATGTGTTTCTCGGGGGTGCAGCTCTCGGGGAGCACTTTTCGGGGGTGTTTCGCGGGCATGAAAAAGGACGCCCGGTGAGGCGTCCTGTGAGGTGCGGGTTGTGGCAAAGACTAGTTGGCCACGTTCACGGGGGTGCGGGAGACGGCGCCGATGGGCTTGCGGGCCGGCTCCTCGATGGGGCGGTTGATGATGGCGTCCAGCTCGACGGCCTCATCGGTGCCCGGCTCGGGGGAAACGTACTCAAACAGGTCGCCCGGCTGGCACTGGAGCACTTCGCAAATGCGCTCCATCGTGGAGAAACGCACGGCCTTGATGTGACCGCGGCGCATACGCGAAATGTTCACCGGCGAGATGTCGATGCGCTGGGAAAGCTCGTTGACGGACATCTTGCTATCCGCCATCACTCGGTCGAGACGAGGAATAATAGGCATAACAGCTCCCTTACACGGTTTCGTCGCTGAGTTGCTGGAGCAGCGCAGCATATCGAAATATTGCCGAAAGTGAGTACATAATAGCAGAAAAGACGAGCATCCCAATGTTGAGGTTAATAGTCGGCTCGGAGTTTCCATCATTAATCACCATGCTGTAACCATATTCTGGAATCAAGTCATATGACAGGCCGGCCGTAAAAAGTAACTCGACGATCACAAAGACAAGTGCTACAAGAGAGATAAAGCCCAGCCGATCTGCTTGAGGTAACGAGAACGGTTTTCCGTCCCTGATCACGTCCGAGAAAACCTGAAGCATAACCATGAATACTGCCAGCACGAGTGATCCATAACATAGGAGATATGTCAACGGAACAAAAGACAACGGATCATTCTCTATGCAGTCAATTACCAGAACTATCAGAGAGGCTCCCCATCCGCAAGCAAACAGCGCGGTGACACAAATGAGAACCCATCTGACACGAATACATGCCCTTTTGGCCTTGCTTAGCGCGTTGACCAAGCCGCTATCCTCTGTTTCATCCATCTTTCCTCCATGCAATGACGATCGACCAAAGCCGATCGTCATCTCTCGTTCAAATAACTCTAAAACCCTATTTTCAGACAATGCGATCCGTCGGGACCGATTATCTGGCAAAACGATTGCGGCTCCACGTCGCTATAGAACAGCATACTCCACCTCCTTTCTTTAGTTGCGACCTAACATTGCCTCAAAAAGCAGACGGTAGAACGTCCGCATGAGGGAACAATAGGGATCGCGGGCCTCGACGTCGCCCGTGGCGAAATAGGCGCGAGCGCGGCAACCACCCCCGCACAGATAGCGGATGTCGCAGTCGGCGCAGGCGGCCAGCTCGGCCACGCGGGGCGCAGGGGCATGGCGCGCGGCCAAGCAGCCGGAGTCTTCCAAAAGCGATCCCAAGCTAAACGCCTCATCGTGCATCATGTGGCACGGGAACACCTCACCATCGGCCGATACGCTTACCATGGTGCATCCCGCCCCGCAGCCGCACGTCGTCGTCAAGCGCGTGCTCACCGGCGTGTCGGACAACACGGGCACCCCGTCGCGCGACAGGGCCAGCGTTGCCTGCGCCAAACGCTCGAGTGCCGCATCGTCAGGAAGAACCGCTGCCAGATCATCGTTTTCCACGGATGCGGACAGCAGGCTGAAGTTCATGGTGGCCCCCAGCGAGTCGGCCAAAGCCACGTACTCGCCCAAAGCGTCGATGTTGCCCGCATGGGCCGTCGGAATGATGTGGGGCGCAATGCCCGCCTCGCGGATCATCTCCACCGCCGCCACCAAGCGGTCGAACAGCGGCTCGCGGCGAATGACCGGCGCCGCCTCGGCATTGGGGCCGTCGAAGGACACCGACACGCGGCCCACGTACGGCGCGATGGCGGCGAGCTTCTCCGGCGTGACGGCCGTGCCGTTGGTGAGCACGTCCACCGAGTCGATGCCGCGCTCGCGCACGTAGGCAACGATGGCAGCCAGGTCGTCGCGCAGGAAGGGCTCGCCACCGGAGATGACCAGATGCTGGCAGCCGGCATCGGCCAAGGCGTCGATAATGCCTCTCAGCTCGTCCAGCGTAAGATCGCGCCGCGCATTGCGAGCGTCCACCGCCGAGTAGCAGCCGATGCAGTTCAAGTTGCAATGATGGGTGACGTGCAGGTACGCCGACTGCAGCGGCACAGGCGAGTCGAACGCGGCCATGTTGGCACCCTCGGCTGCGGCGCTTTCCGCATCTCCGGCACCCTCCACGCTTTCCTCGCGCTCGACATCCTCCGGACGTTCGGCATCTTCCACGCCTTTTCCCAAGGCCCCTTCGTCGACCCCCTCCGCACCTTCCCTCACTGCCACGCCATCGGCGCTCTCCCCTTCCACGACAAAGCCGCCACGACGCAGATGGGCGGGCAAATCCGCATGCACTGCGGCGACCTCTGCTTCGGGCACGTCCTCGGTGAACATGCGGTGGCACACGGCGGCGCCTTCGGGAGTCAGGCCGATAACATAACCAGTCTCGGTGTTGCCGATCATGGGGATGGAAAAGGGAGCGTGCTCCACTACGTTAGGGCCGAACCTCACTGCACGCTCCTCTGCGCATCATGGGATAGTGCAGTTAGTATGCGGCAGACGCAAGGCCTCGAATGCCGAATATGACATGATTTGCGACGCATCTTAGCAGATGGCGCTATATTTCCCATGGTGCGCCAGGATTATTAGCCATTAAAATGGCCCCTCCGAGAAGGGGCCAAGATTGATCGAACTGTGGCGTGGGCGCAGTGAGCGTCACACGCCTATACGTCACGCCGTTTAGCGCTGGCGGCCGAAGAGGTCTTCCAGGCTGTAGCCGTTCATAGACTGCTCCTGGCTCTGCTGCTCCTGCTTGGCCTTTTGGCTGGCGGAGTCGTCGCCCAGGGTCACCTGCACCTCTTTCTCCTGGCCACCGCTGTTCACCGTGAGGGTGACGGTGTCGCCGGGGTTCTTGGTGCGCACGTCCAGCATGAGGTCGGAAGCCGACTCAACCGCCTGCCCATCGAAGGCAGTGACGATGTCGCCGGGTACGATGCCCGCCGCAGCCGCACCGGAGTCGGGAGTGACGGCGGCCACGTAGGCGCCGGTGTCGACGGGCAGGCCGTAGCGGGACGCCGTCGCCGCGCTCACCGTGGAGAGGCTCACGCCGAGCTGAGCATGGGTCGGCGTCTCACCGGCGATGATCTGCTGGGCCAAGTTGATGGCGTAATTCACGGGAATGGCGAACCCGACGCCAGAGTAGTTGCCGGAGTACGAGGTGATCAGCGTGTTGATG
>OGCN01000863.1_pt1 | contig 46032 bp, 43 predicted proteins | sample 1570181 | NCBI WGS metagenome assembly OGCN01 (sample SAMEA4370584, study PRJEB24528) | human gut metagenome | reverse complement strand
ACAAACCACTGCGGTTTTACCATCGGCTCTACGGTTGTGCCGCAGCGGTCGTGGGTACCTACGTTGTGGGAATGCGGAACGCGCTGTTCTGGCTAGCGGAAGTCACGACCATGCAGCTCACCGGCTCGGTAATGGTGGATGAATCGACCGCTGCGGGGTCGATGGCGTAGCTTCCGGGTGCAGCGCTTTGCGCGCCGCTGGAACCCTCGGCCGCGCAACCCGTGGCGAATGCCGCGATGAGAAGCGTGAGCAGAAACGATGCTGCGATGGTTGCCGTGCGAAGGGCGGTGTTGTTCTTGAAGCTCATGGCAATCGGTCTCCTTTACGCTGCTTTTGCCTGGTCAGAGGCGGAGTTTTCGGCGCCTATGGCGTCGTTGGCGATGTCGTTGGGAGTGGCGGCTGCGTCGGGGTCGACTGCGGCCTCGCTGGCGTCGACTGCGGTTTCGGCGTCGGCAGCAGTGCCGGTCGGGTTGGCGGCTGCAGCGTCAACGTCGGCCGTCGCGGTGCCGCTCTTGCCAGTGCCGCTGGTCACTGCCGCACTCGTCGCTGCGGCTTCGGCTGTGGGCGCTTTCTGCACAGCGGCGATCCCGCTGGGGAATTTCCTTGTGATGCGCGCGTCGAATTCCGCAGAAAGCTTGGCGAATTGCTCACGTTCCGCCTTGCGTTGGGCTTCGATTTCGTCCACGAAGCCGATGAAGCAGTTGTGGCTGTCGTCCGATTTCGCGACGAGTTGCTGGAACACCTGCTCGCACGAACCCTTCGCCGCGGCGATGCTCTGGCGTCCGGCGGCGAGCGCGACGCGGGCGGCGGTGGCGATGTCTTCGTCGATGTGGTTCTCGATGATGCGCATGCGCTCGATTTCGGCCTGCAGGGCTTCGGCTTCTGCGCGAATGTCGAGGCTCTTAATAAGGAAGGCGGCGATGGCTTCACCAAGCGCGATGCCCGCCATAACCAGGACAAACGCCATGCCGTCGATCGAGAGACCGGAAACGACCTCGCCTGAGACGCTCGTCGTGGTCGAGGCCGCTTCGGTGGTCGCACGCAGGAAGGCACCGGCCATGGCCACGAAAAGCGATCCGATGATCGCGCACGCGGCAGGGCCCTTCTCGCCAGCGGCGATTTTCTCCGACGCGACCCAAGGCAGAATGATGAGCAAAAGGCTTTGGGCGATGGCTACGAGCCCGGCGAAGAAGTTGTTCGGACTGAAGGTGCCGAACGGGTCAACGTCGAGGAAGACGCACACGGCTGAATAGTCGAGGCCTGCGTTGGCCAGCGCCAACATACCAAGCAGTGCGGTGCTCGTGACTTTGTTCATGGCCTACTCCTTCGTCTCGAGGGTTGTGCGAGGTGCGCGTGTCTGACTGGTTTGGCGAGCTTGACGAGCTTGGCGGACTTGGCGGGCTGCGCGTTTCGGGGTGATGCGCTCCAGACGCTGTTCGGCCTGGATGATCTGGCTGCGAACGGCTGCGCGATAGGTGGATTCCATCGTTTCGGTGTAGCGCGTGAGCGTCTCCTCGATTTCCGCGAGGTGCTTTTCGGCCGTGCAGGCGGTTTCGTGGTAGAACAGGCCCACGCCGGTTTTGAAGAACGTCGCGTAGCTGTCGGAACGAGCCAGCTGGCGGCCGCGCTCCTCGTCGTAGTTGGGCGCTTCGGGAATGACGAGGCCGATACTCGCGGCCGGGTTGCCGATTTCCTTCTTCGAGGCGGAAGGCGAAACCGACATGCGGGCGGGGCCTTCAGGCAGGGTGATTTTCTTGCGGAACAGGTTCATTTCCTAGCCCTCCTTCTCGACGACGTCGACGTTGCGCGTGCCCAGCACGCCGACCAGGTTGTAGGGCGGTTGCACGTTTCCACGGCGCGCGGCCCATTTGAGGTGCGTGTCGCTGAGCACTTCGTAGTTGCAGGCGGTGAAGGCGTGGCGCACTTCGAGCGCTTCCGATGTGCGGTTCACCATGCGGTTCGCGCGTGTCTGCATGGCGGTCCAGGCGGAAAGCTCGCTTTCGACCTGGCGCACGGCCGCTTCGCGTTTGGCCACCTGAACGGCCTTGTCGTGTTGCTTGATGGCCTCGCGGTCGGCCTCGGGCAGCGCCGAGATGTTGCGGTCGTCCACATGGACGGGCTGGTCAACCGCGGCTCGGGCTTCGTTGACCGCGCCGCTGAGGCGACTGCAGGTTTCCTCGCACACGGCTTGAACCTCTTTCGCCGTGTTCATGACGCGGCTCAGCTGGATTTCCTGGAGGCTCTGGTCGCTGCGCGCGGAACCCTCGAGCTTCGAGAGGAAGGGCGAGTTGCAAACGTGGTCGGAGGTTTTCTGTTTGACCTGTTTCGACCACAGGATGCCGCTAATGGCGGTGGTCCACTTCTTCGGCGAGAAAATCGCCCTGCTTGTGATGCGTATGTTGCGGTCGAGCTTGTCGAGCTCGAGGTCGATCCACTCTAGGGCCTCTTCGCACTCCTTGATTGTCGTGATCGACGTTGGTTTTTTGACTTTGCCCATGGCGCGCTCCTTTCCGGCGGGTGCTTGTTGGGTGGGCCGCTTTCGCGTTTCGCCTTCTACATGGAAAACGGCGGCTGGTTTTTCTGGAAAACCAATGCCGCCTTGGTCGGCGGGTAAAGCACGGTTGCGTTGTCGCGGGGCCGTGCTTCGCGCTCTATTCCGACGAGGCGGCGTGGGGCAGGTGGGGAAGTATGCCGTCGGGTGCGTTGCGGGCTCGGCCTCGTTCATCTTCGGCGGCCGATGTGCGTTGCGTGCCTGGCTTTGGGTCGCTTCTGCTCGCCCCGTCTCATCGTGGCCTAGTACGGATACGCTCTGCCTCCGCAGTGGGGGCATTGGGTCCACAGCACCTCGGTGGTGTGTTCCTTGTTGAAAACTTCGTAGCAGTTGCTGCATTCAAATGTTTGCTCGACCATGGCGGGCTCCTTTTCCGGCGGGGGATGCGTTTCGGACGCGCCGCCGTTTGCGCGTCTTGCCCTCTACATGGAAAAGCGCGGCTGCTTTTTCTGGAAAATGCGAAATGCCTGGTAGGAGTGGCATTGGAGGTTTGGCGGACATGGAGTTGGGTATGCGGCTAGCGGCTTGGCGGGCGTGGCGTCGGCGTGCCGCTTGCGGTCTGGTGGGCGATGCGGGAAATGCCTGGTGTTCGAAATGCTGGCTGTGCTGGCGCGGCCTTGCGGTCGAGATGCTTAGGGCTTGGGTGCGCGGAAACGTAGCTCGTGCCGCTTGCGATTTGGTGCGTGGGCCGGCTCTGGTTGCGGTCTTGCGGGTGAGATGATGCGCGTGCCGTCTGTGGCCTGGTAAACGGATTGTCGACCTCCCGTTCAAACCTTGCGTTGCGTCTTGTTGGGTCGTTTCTGCCAGGAAATGCCACAAGGGGGCCTCATTGCAGGCATGTCGTTCGGACGAAATGGGGAATTCGGCGTTGAAGATATTTGCGACCTGCGGTTTTGCGGTCGTAGTATCGGATTGCGTGTCATGGGGAGCCTAAAAAGAGGCCCCCTTGCGGCGTTTTCTGACAATTCGGAACGATTTCTCTGCAGGGAGGCCCCATCGTGGCATTTTCTGCCGGTTTTGATTTCTTTGCGGGGCGTTTCTTCCGCGTTGTTTTCTGCTGGGTGGCGACGATGTGGGTCCGGACCCCATGTGTCAAGTGGGGAAGGCCGTTCGTTTGGTAGCTAAAATATCCCGGTGATCTGCGCCTTCTCGAAGGGGTTTTAAGGATGCTCGATAATCGGCGGCGATGCGCTCGTGGAATCGTTATTTGTATGCTCGCAAGGAGTATACTCATGCCCACACGAGGCTTGGTGTTGCCGACACGTGAAATTGGGCCGCGTCTTTCAGATAAGAGTAAAAGCCTGGCGGGCTCAATCGCTTGCGCAGCCGCCTGTGTAGCAGAGCGGTTTCGAATGGTCGTTTTGAATGGCCACAGGCGTGTTGGCGAAACAATGCGCAGGGGATTCGCGCGATTGCCGGGTCCTGCTATTTGCATGGGCATTGCCTCGTTGGACATGCTATGGTCGAAATTGAGTAGAGTGCGGCCGGGCTTGTTGCTGTCGATGTTTTTTGAACTCGAGGTTCTGCTGACGTGGGCGCGCGAATTGCGCTTGGAATACGAGGTGGGCTCATGAAAACGCTGGTTGTGGGCGATTTGCATTTGAAGCAGCAATTTGTGCTGCCCCGTATCGATGGGATGCTGACTGGTGATGCAGAAATTGGGCGTGTCGTATTTTTGGGCGACGCGTGCGATGACTGGGGCGCGAACGAAGCTGATGAGCTAAACGCTATGGAGTTTTATGCGAAATGGGTTCGCGAGCATCGCGGGCGCGGCATGCGAATCGACGTGCTGCTGGGCAACCACGATTTTTGCTACGTGCGTGGCAAGCGTGGCCCGGGCTCGATCATGCCCATCATGCGTAATCTGCGAACGATTCTGGAAGATGCCCTGCAGGCAAAGGTCGCCTGTGCAGTTGGGCCGTATTTGTGCTCGCATGCGGGTGTGACGGGAGTGTGGGCGAAGCGGTTTTTGGCCGACGTGCCTGCTGATGCGGTAGCGATTGCCCAGCGCTTGAATGAGATGCTTGCCGATTCGTCGTATTGGGGCGATTTGGACAGCTGTCCGCCGTCGCGTGGGGGCTGGTCGCTGCCGGGGCCTTTGTGGGCCGACTTGCGCGATATGCTCGACGATGCGTTGCCCGGCGTGCCGCAAATTGTGGGTCATTCGCCGGTCGAGCGCGTGGAGAACTATGCTAGCGGTTGGATGGCGGCAGGTCGCGACCCCCTGTGGGCATGCGATACTATGTCGCTCATGAGCTATGGTGCGCCCATCGGCGATGGGTCGATGTTGCTTGTTGACGAGCCAGGCGTAATGGATGGGCCAACCGGGTTGTGCGGCTCGTGTGACTCGGGCGCTCCCGGCGAACTGCGCGGCCTGGGCGTGTCGAATGGGGCAGATGATGCCGCAGAAACGCTTGAAGCGCACGCAGTGCCGTTCCCGGGTGAGGGCACATTCGCCGAAGCGTGCAAGCGATATTGGGAAGCACGCTAGCCGGCGACGTTTTGGGCTGGTCCCGGCGCCGGTGGCTTCCTCCTTATTTCTTGCGGTAAAACGCCATGCACACGAGGGAGATAATGCAGAACGCCGCCGCGCACAGCAGCATGTGGAAGAAGCCCTGTGCGCCCGGCGTGGCAGAAACAAAACCGAGCAGCAGCGCTGGTGCCACGGTGGTGCCCATTTGACGAACCAGCGCAATGGTTGCGATTGCGGCTCCGCTTTCTGTGGGGCTCGTGTTTTCGAGCACCATGTAGTTGGTGGGCGCGCCCATCGCAAAACCCATACCCAAGCCCATAATAGACAAACCGACGATGAGCAGAATTGCGTTTGCGCTGTTCAGACTTACGAACGCGAGGAATAAAAAGCCCGCGGCCGCCACGGAGAGGCCGCCCATCATAACGGGCTTAGGACCGAATTTATCGATAAGCTTGCCGCCAATCGGCGGGCCGAACATGCTCACGATGCCTACGGGCAAAATATACAAGCCGCCCGAGCCGACCGGCGCGCTCATGATGAACTCGGCGACTTCGGGGATGATTGTCATGGTGATAATGACGCAGCCCACAAAGAAACTCACCACCATGGTGATGACGATGGGCTTATTGCCGAGGTATTCCAAATGGAACACGGGGCTTTCCGCGCGGCGTTCCGTCAGCACAAACGCAGCGAGCGCCACAACGAAGCCTAAGGCGGGAGCGAGTACTTCCGCCGACGCGATTGATTGGCCGACGTGCCGCACATCGATGTGCTGAACTGCGAACAGGAACAGCAGCACCGTGACGACGAGCAGTACTGAGCCGGGGATGTCGAGTGGCGTCGAGTCTTCGACGTTGTGGTTCGGGAGAGCGCGCAGGCTCGCGACAATGAGCGCCAAGCATACGGGAATGGCGAAGAAGAACAGCGCCGACCAGTGATCGTTTCCTACGATGCCCACGACCAGGCTGCCTACGGCGGCACCAATGACGTTCGCGATACCGGCAACGGCGGCGGCTATGCCGAGCGCCATGCCCTTCTTTTCTTGAGGGAACGTCGCCCCTATTTCGGCGTTCGCTACGGGAATAATGCCGCAGGCGCCAACGGCTTGTACCAAGCGGCCGGCGAGCAGGACGGGGAAGCTGCTGAGTATTTGCGACAGGCCGCAAATAAGCGAGCCTGCCATGAACACGAGCAAGCAACCGATGAAGACCGGCTTGCGGCCGCGGATGTCGGCGAGCTTGCCGATAACGGGGATACATGCGGCGTAGAACAGCGTGTAGATGTTCACCATCCAAATGCCCGCGGTGTCGCCTAGGCCGAAATCTTGCTGGATCACGAGACGTACGGGTGAAATCATGCCCACGTATAGCCCGCCGAGCAAAAGGCCCAAAAGATATATGGCGAAAATGGCGCCAACGCCGCTTTGCGTGTTCGATTCGATATTTCCGCGCATGAAGGTCCCCCGTGAAGCGTTTGCAAAACCCCTCTATGGTAGCACTGGAAAATCGGGTTCGTGGTTTCCGCACGAGAGCTTAATGTGGAGGGTGCAAGGTGCAGGGGGAATGCGACGCGTGGAGTGCGAAACGTCGTCCGGCTCGAGGCTTTTCTCGTTTCGTCCGTGAATTTCTTGGCTGAAAACGGCGTGTTTTTCATCAGGCGTCTTATTGATATTTGCGGTGCTAATTTGCGGTTGCCACGGGTGTGGAAGCTCTTTTTCGTGTCTGTTTACGCTCGTTTTTGTTTCTTGTTTAACCCTCGCGTTCCCACTTCGTTTCTCGACGCGCGAGTCATGCGTATGGGACAATGAAGGCAACGAAGAACTCAGCGGAAATTCGGGCGAAACGGAGGCGACCGTGGCGAAGCATATGACGAGGCGAACGTTCGTGGCGGCGGCATGTGGCGTCGTAGCCGCGGCGGCGTGCGGCCCTGTGGCTGCGACGATGCTTGGTTGCGCAAAACAGAATGCAGACGACTCTGCGTGGACGTGGGAAGAAGACGCCGACTTGCCCGTGTTGTGCATGGAGGTCTCTGGCGGCGCAATCGTTGCCATGCCGGGTAATGGCTGGAAGCCGCAAGGCGAGTGGATCCAGCTGCAGCTTTCGGGCGGCTCGATTCCTGGCAAGGAAATTGAAGCCATAACCCAGGAGGGCTCAACGTTGGTTGTGCGCTTGAAGAAACCGAATAGCGACATGGAGACCATGGATTTGTGCCTTACCGAATATCGTGTGGCTGGCGGCGATGTCTCGAGCGTCGAATCGGTCGTGGTCGAAGACAAGGGCGAGCGCCTCGAGGCCCAGCTCGGTGTCGACGGCGAGGCCCGCGCCGTGCAGTAGGAGAAACGTTACGCGCCGCTTTCTTCGCTGACGCTTTTCGTCTTAAGGGTAAAACGTGCAGTTGTCGCAAAAAGAGCGGCGGCTGCACGTTTTCACTTGTGCCGCTATGGTATATTTGCGAACAGACGTTTGTAGATTGATTCGTGGCATGCGCGGTTTTCGCTGCTTGTCGCTTGTGAGAGGTTGCCGATGATTGCATTCCTGAAAGGCACAATGGCCGGCCGAAGCGCTGATACGGCCTTCGTCGACGTGAACGGCGTCGGCTTTGCCGTGTACATGCCTGCGACCGATATTGTGAAACTCCCCGAGGCGGGCGCCGATGTGGCGCTGTTCACACACCTTGCCGTGCGCGAAGATGCTATGACGCTGTATGGCTTCTTGTCTCAGGAAGAACATGCGTTGTTCCTGCGTCTTATTGGTGTGTCAGGCATTGGCCCGAAGGCGGCGCTGGCGGCGCTTTCCACGTTCAAGCCGGCCGAACTTATTTCCGCTATTCAATCAGAAGACGTGAAGGCGGTGTCCACCATTCCGGGCGTGGGCAAGAAAACCGCGCAGCGCCTTATTCTGGAATTGAAGGGCAATTTGGCGCAGGCGGGCGAGCAAGACCTGTTCAGCGCCGCGACGGCAGCCGCCACTGAACGCTTGCAGGGTGCGCGCGACGGCCTGCTTGCTATGGGCTTCACGCTGGCCGAGGCCGATTTGGCGCTGAAGGGTGCTCCCGAAGAATTGAATACCGAGGGTGCGCTGTTGCAGTATGCTTTAAAGCGACTTGGCTCGGTGGGGTAAAGGAAGTAATTCGTGGCTGAAGGCATTCAAATAGAAGGAATGGTGTTCGAGGCGCCTTCGGGTGGTTCAGCGCCGGGAGGCGCGGGCTTCGCGCAGCAAACGCCGCGCGAGCGTGTGGTTTCGAGCGACCTCACCGAAGACGATTTGGCGCTCGATCGCTCGCTTCGCCCGAAATACCTGGACGATTATCTGGGCCAAACGCGCGTGAAAGACAGCTTGTCCATTCTTATTCAGGCGGCCAAGCAGCGCGGCGAATGCATGGACCACGTGCTGTTCAGCGGCCCTCCGGGTTTGGGCAAAACCACGCTCGCCACCGTTGTCGCCAACGAGTTAGGCGCGAACATTCGCACCACGAGCGGCCCGGCTATTGCACGTCCAGGCGATTTGGCGGCAATTCTTACGAATCTCGAAGAAGGCGACGTGCTGTTCATCGACGAGATTCATCGCTTGAATCGCCAGGTGGAAGAGGTGCTGTATCCCGCGCTGGAAGATTGCGTGCTCGATATTGTGGTGGGCAAGGGGCCGGCGGCGCGCAGCATCCGCCTCGATTTGCCGCACTTCACACTTATTGGCGCGACCACGCGCACGGGTTTGCTTACCGGGCCTTTGCGCGATCGATTCGGTATCGTGTTCCGCTTGGATTATTACACCCCTGAAGAGCTTGCTGACATCGTGAAGCGCTCGGCGGGCATTTTGGATGTGGCGGTCGATGAAGAAGGCGCCATTGAAATCGCGCGTCGAAGCCGCGGAACGCCTCGCTTGGCGAACCGTCTGCTCAAGCGCGTGCGCGACTGGGCGCAGGTGCGCGGCAACGGCGATATCGACGAAGATACCGCGGCCGCGGCATTGAGCTTTTTCGAGGTCGATTCGCTGGGGCTCGATGGCCTTGACAACAAGATCCTTGAGCTTTTATGCGATTCGTTTGCGGGGCGTCCTGTGGGACTTACCACGCTTGCATCGGCGCTTTCTGAAGATCCGGGCACGGTGGAAGACGTGTATGAGCCGTTCCTTATTCAGCAAGGGCTCATTATGCGCACACCGAAGGGTCGCCAAGCAACTGCCAGGGCGTTTGACCATCTGGGCCTGAAGATGCCTGGGACAGAAGCATAAGCGAGCCCGAGCAAGCTCGTGGCGAGTTTTGGGCATACGCCAAAAGTCAGCGAGCGGGGATCTGGCGAGGCGAGTTCGCTTGAAAGAGAAGCGAAGCGTAGCAGCGCTATGCGAGCGACGAATGAAAGCGAACTCGTCTGCCAGATTTCCGCGCAGCGTCGAGCGGATACTCCGTTCGGCAGAACGGGGTTCCTAACATGTTTCAGCAAGATTATTTGATGCGTTTGATCTGGCAATTCGTCGAGGCGATGCGTCGCACGGTTGAGAAAGACGACGACCCCGATGCGAAAGCTGCGTCGGTGGAAGACGCCATCGCGAATGCGCTCGAAATGGATGCGAATGTGGTACTGGGGCTGGCGCCCGAAAGCTTCGCGGGCATTCTGAGCGTATCGGGAACCGATCCGCATGTGGTCGAGTATTTGGTGCGCGGCATGGCCCTTGAGTCGTATTACCTTGAACAGGCCGGCAAGCAACAGGCGGCTCAGCTGCGATTCAGCCAGGCTTGTGCGCTCGCGGCAGCATATGGCATCGAAGCGCCTGCGGCGGATGAGATTCCCGTGATGAACGATTTCGACGAGATGCTTGAGGCTGACGGCATTACGGTTGAGGAGTAGCTTCCGTCGGGCTTCTTCTGGCTGATTGGTGCGCCATCGCGCCGTTGCGCGGCGGTTCGATTGAGGCGCTGTTGATGGTGGTTGTCGTTGGCGGGTGAAGAGCGGTTGTCAATGATTGCTTGCGGCGGTCGAGACCTCACGCGAGCCCGATGCTTTTTAACCGCATGTCAACAGTTCGTCGGCGAATTGCAAGTTTTCAAAATTCATAAAGAAATGCCGCGCAATCTCACTAAAATGATAACAATCGCCGAAGTAAGACCGAATGGCACCCGTGCCGTCGTGGACGATGGAAGCGTTTTGTTCCATCGTAAACGGTGGGGCAGGTTTTGGTGGACCCAGAGCAATCTGGGCAGATTACATCCCCGGTAATTCGGGGAGAGAAAGAGGCCGAAAATGGCTGAAGGAACTGTCAAATGGTTCAACCCCGAGAAGGGCTACGGATTTATCTCCCAGGCCGATGGCGAAGATCTTTTCGTTCACTTCTCCGAGATCAAGATGGACGGTTATAAGACCCTCGACGAAGGCCAGCGTGTGTCCTTTGAGGTTACCACGGGTCAGAACGGCAAGCTGCAGGCCAGCGACGTTCATAAACTCTAAAGCGCAAAGCACCAAGCGCTCGCTCTAACAGAACCACGAATCGAAGGAGGCCGCCCCGCGGGGCGGCCTCCTTGCATTGTGGGGTGCACATGTTAAATGCTTGTAGCGTTTAACAGGTCGCGTTAATCAAACGCGGGCGATTCATTTCAAACTCGCTCATAAAAGTGCGAGAATCTCTGAAAAGTCGCTCATGAAATTGTAGACTCGCGTCGCAAACTCGCTCATGAAAATGTATAACGCCTGGTGAAGTAGCCGTTGTGTTTATTGAATACAACGAAGCCCGATCGGTGATGGAAACACTAATCGGGCTTCTTGGTGCAATGCGTGTTTTGTTCAGGGGCGACCGGTTAAGTTTCGCCCAAGCGGTTGCCCCTTATTTTGCCGGCTACGACGCGTTTCGCTGGTCGCGGCGCATTATGCCGGTTGCGAGACGTCTTGTCGGTCGCGACGCGTCATACTCTGGTGAGCGCCGCGTCCATTACCCTAGCGAACGTCGTGTCCCTTGCGTATCTTCTTGGTCGCGATCGCGACGGTCAGGGCGCCTGCGGCCATCAGCAGCACGGCAAATTCAATGGCCAGAGCGCTGCTATCGCCCGTCTGGGGAATATTTCCTGCGGCGGGCTTGTTATTCGCTGCGGGCTTGGTGCTGGCGGCCGGTTTGTTGTCGGTCGCGGGCTTGTCGTTCGCGGCGGGAGCGGTCTTTTCCGTATAGACATTTTCAAACGTCATGCTCGCTACGGGCGTATCTTGCGTTTTCTCGTAGAACGCGCCATTGTCGGTTTCTACGAGTTTAACGGGGAAAATATCGTAGCTAAACTGGGTGGCGGACTGGCCGTCGGTCGCAATCTCGTATTCATGGCAGAAGATTTGGTAAACGGCGTCGGAATAAGTCCAGTTCGCCACGCCCGTGTTCTTCTCGCGCACGCAGAAGCCCTCGCAGGTTATGTCGCGAATCTGGCTCTTCGGACCCTGAATGGTGAGAAGGCCCTCGTATTCACCCGCGCCATTCGTGGTAACGTTCGCCGTTACGGTTACGTCGGCGTAATCCTCAATTTGGCCAACGCCGACGTTGAAGATTTCGAGCTCGAATTCCTGAGGCTTAGGTGCGATGTCGCCGCCCTTCTTAACGACCTTTGTGAAGGGGAATGAATAGGTGGCGGATTTCTCGCCGGTAACGAAGTGGATGTTCTTGTAGAGATTCAGGAAGCCTTTGGCCTGATCGGCGCCGTCGTGTTCGATGAGGTCGATGGTCGCGCCTTCACTATCGACGGCGACGGCGTAGGTCAGGTCGAAATCGTTGCCGATGGTGGGGTTGTCGGAGATTGCCGGAATGTTTTTTACGTTGGTATTCTTGGCGTCGATTTCAGCCGCGTAGACCGTGAAGTTGCCGTTGCAGCCAGAGGGGTATTTGCCGTCGAGCGTGACGTGCGCATTGCCGCTAATGGTCAAGTCGCCGCTCGCCCATAAGGCGGAATCGGCTCGAGAGGTAGATTGGACGGAGGCGCCGTTAACCGCCAAATTGCCGCCGGCGAACAGGCCAGGATAGACGCTCTTTGCCACAATGCTGGAGTTCGAAATGCGAATGTTGCCGCCCGTTGCACCGTCGCGAGGGCTGATGAACGCGGCGTTGCAGCGATCTTCTGTCGCAGAGATATCGACCACGCTGCCGTTTTCGATAATGAGGTTGATGGCGTCGATGCCCGCATACAACGCGGTAGATTTGACTTGCGCGTTGTCAATCGAGACCGTGCCGTCGCTTGCGATGCCAATGCCACCAGGGGCGTTAACGGCGAGGCTCGTCTCGCGTACCGAGACGTTGCCGGCAACGCTTAAGCCGTCCTTGGTTTCTCCGTCGACGTTAATTGCGAGGTTGCCTGCCCCCCCCATGATCTCGATGTTTCCTGCGGCCATAATGCCCATGTTGTCGTCAAGGGTGATGGAATTGTTGCCTTGAAGCGCGATGGTCAAATCGCCCGTCAGATTCGAGGCGATGCCTCCATAGCCAGCTGTATTCGCGATAGACGCGTTATTAAGTGTAAGGGTGTGCGTAGCGGGGTCGTACGTCGCCGTGCCCTCGCCGCATTCGATGGTGAGCTTTTCGCTGGTGAACTGCTCACCGTTGACGAATAGGTCGTACTGCGTCGTATCGGCGAATGCCGATGCCGGCAGCATCACCATGGCGAAGGCGAGCGCTGCGGCAAGGCCCATTAGTTTCCGTGTCTTGCTCATGACGTTCCTCTCGTTTTGGCGGGTTCGCAAAGGGGCGTAAACGGCGGTTGGCGTGTTCTGGCGAAGCCTGAAATGCCGACGGGTGGTACGCAGCGAGTGCCGCGATGCGTCGATGTTACGGGCTTCGTTGCCTCCTCAAGGGCTCGGCGTAGCGGCTTGTCTGAGGTCGCTCGTGTCGCGGCTTTCGACGCGGTGCCATTTTTCGATAGCTTTGCGATCATATGCCATTGTACAAGATAGAATGTCCTGCTCATACCGCCCTAAGACTTAATTTCCGATGAATCATGAGCCGCGTGGCCCAGAAATGTGGCCGAGCGGGTGGCGTTTGCGGAAGGCGTGCGTGGGGCGGCTGTGGCGCGAGCGAAGGCCGAACTGTCCGAACCTGCTAAATGCTGCGAGCATTTTTGCAGGTGCAGTCGTGCGTCAAGCGATACTGGTGCGCCATGCAATCCAATCCGTGGACGCGCGGCGGGGTGGTGCGCTCGAAGTGAAGAAGACACCTGTTCAATGCTACGAGCGTTTAGCAGGTCACGAGGGCGCAATGTCCCAGCGAGTGCGTCTCGCTGTCCTATTCCTCGTCAATGCCCCCATTACGACTGCAACCGTCCCCCGTGGCGCATATGGTCCGATGAGGAAAAGCGGTGGCTTCGCGATTTGGCGGCCCGCCATGTTCCGCACGGGACTTGTCTAAAAGGTTCTGGTCCTATGCTGGGCCTTTCTTTTGATGCTGAACAGGGGTGTTGGTGGAGCATCTGCATTCATGGGTGTTCGCGATACTGCCGTTTGCTTAAAACTTTTGTCGTCGTTATCGGAAAATCCGAGCATGAAGCTGCTAGGCGTATCCTAATGTGAAAATCTGCTCTGTGGTAAGATATTAGGCTAACCAGACTCGGGTCCTGGCTTTTATTTCGGCTCCTCTTGCGGCAATCGAGATGTGCGAGATGAAGTACGTGGGCGTGAGCAATCATGTGAACAGAGGGGATTTCTACGAATGTCTAGCATGGGCTTGATGCAGCATAGTATTTCGCATAGCGAAGGCTCTTGGAAGACTCCTCTGATGACCCTGTTTGCCCTTGCGCTCTATTGGCCGCTCTTTATGCTGCCTCTTTTCCCGGGAGAATTTTTTCCTCAGCTCCCATACGCCTCATCGAATTTTACGTATTCTCTTCTCTTATTTCTTGTAATGCTCTCTGGATCGTTGGTGCTGGCTAGACGCTCCAATGGGCTCATATCTTTTTCTAGGAGTGCACAGGTGGCGTTGTGCATGCTCGCGCTTATTTTGCTCGCATTTGTGGTTTTGCTCCTGGTGTTTCAGAAGGTGGGTGCTAACCCTCCTTTGATTTTATTCTGGCTCTATCCTGTTGTCGTCGGGTTGTATGGTGTGTTTCTCGGCGTTCGCATGATGTTTGCACTTGCATGTTGCGAAGAGCGGCTTCATGCGGCAATTGTGCTGGGATCACTGCTCGTATCGTTCGTTGTTGGCGCGATATTTCCTTCTGTGCTTCAAGTGTGCGGGCTTCCTTATGCTGGTGCGAATTATCCGATGCTTCTTGCCGCGGGGGGCTTTGTTCAGATTTTGCCTAAACCAGATGCGAAGATGCTCAATGTGGGCTTGCAATCGTATACGAAGCGTGCTTTCGCTCGGAATATGCTGCTCGTACTCATGTTTGTGTGTTATCTGTTCGTGAGTGACATGTTTATGGGCTCGTATGTTTCTAGGTCCAGCGGGGTTTGGTTTACCGGTGACGCATTGCATCTGATCATAGGGTTTGCGCTCTATGCCGTTTGCTCTATTGGCATATTTGTTGAATACCGCAAGGAACGTTCCTCTTTATCACGCAGTGCAAGTGGAGCAAGTTCTTTCTTTTGGGGATCATTTATGCTGCTGCTTACTATATTCCTCTATTGCATAGCACTGCTTAATCCTGTCCATGTTGGCTTGTGCGCTGAAATAGTGTTGCCAAGTCTGCCGCTTGCCATGGTGCTTCTTTGGCTTTTGGGTTTCGAATGGGCAAGACGGTCCGATCGAAAGATAGCGCAATATATTACGGTCGCGATCCCATTGAGCATTGTTGGTATGAACGTGGTGGCAGACGCATTTGGGACGATGCCTTTTGGCGACAGCGGTTTTATGGCAAATACCATGAACGCCGTCGCGTTGGCCATGGCGTTTCTTATGGCGTTTTTCTTCTTCTTGTGGATGATCTTGGGCGTTGACGGAATTAATCCGCAATGTGGCATCGAAGGGGCAAGCGACGGGCAAGAGGAAGCTGTCCGTCGGCTTTCCTCGCAATATGACTTAACGCAGCGCGAATGCGATACAATGCGTTTGCTTTCAAAGGGTCATACGCAAAAACGCATTGCTCAGGATTTGGGCTTGTCGATTAACAGCGTCCAGACGTATGCGAAAAGCCTCTATCGAAAAATGGGCGTACATTCGCGACAAGACCTGATTGACCTTGTGTGCGATGCGAAAGAAAACGAATAGACAAGTGCAAAAGTGTTCTGTTTGGTATGTGTCAGGGGGCCAAGAGTAGCTCTTGGCCCCCTGCAGGAACGTAAGAGTAGAGGCGTCTACCAAACGCTGATGGCCGTGGCGCAATCAGGGCTTTCCCACATATATGACCCGTCTTCGCCTGCGAAATATTCTTTCAAGTCATCAAATCCACTGGGATTTTTAGGTTTCATGTCGCCGGTTAGCGCGTGAATCACCGTATAACGCCCTGCGGTGAAGATATGGGAATTCGAAAAGCCTCCGGGCATGCTCCAGTTGATGCCGCCGCATGGGTTGCCTGCATCAACGCCGGCAGCGTATAGTCCCGGAATGGGATTGCTGTCTTCATCGATAACGCGATAGCGGTCGTCCACCATGACGCCAGCGTTAATTGCCGACATACCCACATCGCCCTTGATGCAGTAATACGGCGGAGTGTCCATTGCCACCAGATGACTGCCGGGCACACCGAAGTCGTCATCTCGCCCTTGTGCGCACATTTCGTTATAGCGCTTGATGCTTGCAACGCCTTCATCAACGGGAATGCCTGCATTTTCGCACAGCTCCTCGAGGGTGTTTCCCGATACCACAATTTCGGGATCCATCCAAGCGGACCCTTCGCCAACTAGGGCCACGGGAGGAATGCCCAGGCTGCTCGGATAGAATCCTTCGGTTTTGGAATCAAACAGCCTGAAATGCCTTCCTGCGTCTTCCGGCTTGGTGGTGTAAGACATGGGGATGTTGAGGCTACTCATACCCACTGTCTCATTGCAGAAGCGTTTGCCTTCGAGGCTCAGTGCGAGGAAGGGGAAGAACATGAAGGGGCCGATGTAGTTGGAATGGATTTGACGCGCATGTCCAAGCGGGGCAATGCGTCCACCGGCAAGAATGCCAAGGATGTGGCCGTCGCCAGTGTGGTTTTCCAGTACCCTTGGATACATAAACGAATCATGCAGATTGCGGTCGACCATTGAGTCGTTGTTCATGTAGTCGCCCGCCGCCAAGATGACCGCTTTTGAGGCGTTGAGTTTGATGTACTTTCCGTCTTTGGTTTTGCCAATTGCTCCGGTTACGGTACCGTCTTCAGACTGCACAAGCTGAACGCAGGGCGTTTCGTAGTAAAATTTGGCGCCGTTTTGTTCAGCGCGATTTGCGAGGGCAACCATGAGACTCTGATTGGATTCTTGGGTTGCGTCGCATACGGCGACAAGGCTTCCGTCGTCATAGCGGATTGAGCTGTCGGTTAAGAACTCGATAGGGGTAATGCCCTCTTCGATACCGCGAGATATAACCCACGGTACCGCTTCTTCGGCATAGTCCACGTAATACTGGAACAGGGCAGGATTGATTCGCCAATCACTGAGTTTTGCCCAGTCGCTGCGCCAGCGTGCAATGCCCGACAAGTTGGAAGCTTCTTTAACTACGAAAGAGCAGCCGTTTCCGTTGGCGGCAACAGTGGCCTCTTTCTGGAGGCATGCGACGGTCGCACCCTCTTCAACGGCGGTAAGCACTGCGGGAACGCCGGCGCATCCGGCTCCGACCACCACAATGTCGTAGGTTTCTTCGGAGGCGAAACTGGTTATAGGGTCGGTTTCCACCACGCTGTATTTAAAATCTGACGCGCGTAGGTCAGCGGGGAGATCAGATTTTGCCGCTGGGGCGTTTTCCGCATCTTTTCGCGGGGAACAAGCCGAAGCGCCGAGCAGAGTTGCGGCCGCGGCAAATGCCGCACCGCCTTTAATGAGATTTCTGCGGGAGATATTCGTTTCCATGCCACCCATTCCTTGTTTTTGTGTTTATGAGTTACCCGGGTTGTTTGAGGATTGTGCTACAGGGTTGAGCGTTTGTCTTCACAGGAAACAGGGATTTTTCGTTTTTTTCTTCATAGGAAACAGGGGGCTTTTCGTTTTTTTTCTTCTCACATGAAATATGGATATGAGGTTCATTGTTGAAGTTTCGGTGCTTGAAACGGGCGGGGCTCAATTTGAAAGGAATCGAAGAGGCCAATTGGCCCACAGACGAAGACCGCCCGAACGCGGCGTAAAAGGCGTCAATGGAATAGGGACGGATTCAGATTCGGCCTGCATGTGAACGACGATTCCCAGGTGTGCACGGAAGAAGACGAGCCCATCGATGGCCTGTTCGCCGTCGGCAATGTTCAGGGCGACTTCTTCGGCCTGAATTATCCCGTGCATTGCCCCGGTGTGAGCCATGGCCGTTGTCTGACGTTCGGCCAGCTCGTTGGTGAGGCTCTTGCAACGGATACCGTTATCACGAAGCTTGAGTTCAAGTAAGGCCGACGCGAAAACGATATACCCGAAGCCGCTTTCCCTCCCGTGCGGCGTTCCTAAAGGCCTCGGTGTAACGCCGGGGCCTTTTGTGCGGAGGTTTTAGCAAGGCAATATTGGGTCATCTCCGACGGTGTGTTTGCGCGCGTCCTCTCATCGAATGGTATGATTTCTCCGGAGTGCGAACGCGTCGATTGCCTTATGAAGCGGGTGGAATATCGTGGCGAGTGCCTATATTGCATGGTACTTATTTTTTGCCGGTGCTGGCGCTGGTGCGTTTGCGATTGCCTCCGTCGTTGATTTCGCTCTAAGGTTGGCCCCTCGGCCTCATCTGCTGAAAATCTCGCCAATTACGGATGCTGGAATGGTCCTTGGCCCGATTATGGTGGCCGTGGGGTGCGTCTTCCTGCTTCTCGATCTTGGCGACCCATCAATTGCCTTTAACGTTTTCCTCAGGCCGTCAAGCATTTTGGGGTTCGGCTCGTGGGCTATCGTCCTATTCTGCCTCTTCGCAGCGTTATCCCTGGCGTTCGGCCTGATGCCGCATTGCCGCGCATCAAAGCTCATCGAGCCCCTCTCGCAGTTTCTGGCAATGATCCTCTCCTTTGTCGTTATTCTCTATTCGGGCGTTTTCTACTCGCTTTTCCCGTCGGTTCCGTTCCTCAATACTCCGCTTGTTCCAGCGCTTTTCACGGCTTCGGCCTTTTCGTCGGGGGCGGGCCTGCTCGTCGTTGTCGGCTTTTTCAGGCAAACGTGCGAAGGCGTTCTTGAGGGCATGAATGGCCTATCTGCGATAGACGCGGTAATTGTGCTTGTCGAGATCATTCTATTGACGGCCCTTTTGGCCCGTCCAGTGCTTTTTTCGGAAAGCGATGCTTCGCTGTCGGCCTTCGCTCTTCTGTTCGGCGACTTATCGCTCCTTTTTTGGGTGGGTGTTGTCATCGTCGGCTGTGTTGTCCCTTTGGCGGTGGACCTGATGTGCTTTGCTCGCTTACGTCCGACTGTTCTGTGCATTGGCGGCATATCCGCGCTCGTCGGCGGTGTTTGCTTAAGGTTCTGTATTCTTATGGCAGCATCGAGGTTTGCGATTGGTTTTGTTGCCGTGCAACCATTTTGGGTTTAGCTCATAACATCGAAAAGGGAAATCGAGTGCGTAAGGAAGGGGGCAGCTGCAATGGAGCCATTGGATATTTTCCAAATTGACGAGAGTAGCGGTGTCCCCATTTGGATTCAGATTCGAAAGAGGCTCATTTATCTAATCGGATCAGGTCATTTCAAGTCTTCCGAAAGGCTGCCTTCCGTAAGGGAAATGTCAGTTCGCTTTGGCGTTAACTACAATACGATTAACAAGGTCTACCAGGATCTTGAGCGGGATGGGTATATTTACACGAAACGCGGGCTTGGCACGTATGTTGCCGAGGGGCTGCCCGAGTCCGCTTCGATTGACGATGATATTGCTTCCATGACAGACGAGCTGTCTAGTCGGGCGGTCGAAAAGGGAATGTCTCTAGGCGATCTTCTAGAGATTGTTCGAGTGCACTATTCGAGGGCCGCTGCACGAGGCGCTCGGAGCGATTTGTAGCGATGGGAATGCGGATAGGCGATAGGGGCGGTTATGCGCAGCAAAGAGAAAAGGGAAGCCGAGAAAAACGAAGTCCGGAACGCTTCGGCGAATAAGAAGGCGGCGGCACCTCAGCCGAAGCGCACTTCCAAGGTCGGTGTGTTTTGCTTCGCTGCGGCGATATTCGTTCTATTTTCTCTGATGGGAACGGCTCTCGTTTCCCTGGTTGCGGGTCTATCTGCCTGGGCGTGCCTCGCGGGCGCTTGTTTCGGCGCTATTGGGTGCTATTCGATTAGAATCGCAAATCAGTGGGAACGTGTCGTTATTCTCCGGCTGGGAAAATATAACCGGCAGGTTGGCCCTGGTTTGTACTTTATCATCCCCATCATCGAATACGCTGCCGCACATGTTGACCAGCGAATCATAACGACCCCCTTTATTGCGGAAGAAGCTCTCACGGCCGATTTGGTTCCGCTGGATATTGACGCAGTTCTTTTTTGGATGGTATGGGATCCGAAAAGTGCGTGCGTCGAGGTGGAGGACTATTCATCTGCAATATGGTGGGCCGCTCAGACAGCGCTGCGCGATGCCGTTGGCCGCATTAATTTGGCGGAGGTCGCTACTCGTCGCGAGCAAATTGACGAGGAAATCAAAAGCATACTCGACGAGAAAACGAACAGCTGGGGAATTACCGTTGTTTCGGTTGAAATCAGGGATATTGCCATACCGTCTGACTTGCAAGACGCCATGTCGAAAGAGGCGCAGGCCGAACGTGAAAGAAACGCTCGCCTTTTGCTCGCCGAAGTTGAGAAGGATATCTCTGAGATGTTCGTTGACGCCGCTTCGGTGTACGACAAGAACGATAAGGCGTTGCAGCTGCGAACGATGAACCTCATTTACGAAAGCGTTAAGGAAAAGGGCGGGCTCGTTATTGCCCCGAGCGCTTTCAGCGAAGGCTTCAACAACATCGATAGCTTCAAAGATATTTTGAAATAGAGCGCATAAAGGTCTCCTCAGGAGGCCTTTTCTATTCTGAAGATAGGATAGTTCAAGCAATTGAGTGTCATATAACTGTATGTTACCATAGCGTCAACGAGAGAATTAGATATCGAAAAAAGGGGTCTCTATGGGGGTAGGGGTTTCGATCGGTAGTTCTTCTGGGGCGACGCGTTTTTCTATGTCGCTCTGCAACTGAAATCACCAAACAATTCAATCAACGGCGCTGGAAAGCCCAGCGTTTCCATGTGCATTGCAAGGCTGTCTAAACAACAGTCTTGAGTTTGCGCGCTAAAAGCGCGCATCGATAGTCGTGTATGTAGGGAAAAGGGGGAGATATGGGAAAGCATCAACCTGCTATTTCACGTCGAGGCTTCGTTGCGGCATCGGGAGCCGTCGCCTTGGGCGCAGGCCTGGGAGCTACGGCAACGGGGTGTTCTTCCGGCGGCGACGCGGCAAAGGGAGGGGATGCCCAAAAAGAAGACAAATGGGTTCCTACGACATGCAACATGTGCTTCAACCAGTGCTCCATTTTGGCCCATGTGGTCGATGGAAAGGTTGTTGAGCTCAAGGGTAATCCCGATAGCCCTGTCGGGCGCGGGCACATTTGCGCCAAGGGCGCATCGGGCATTATGCAGCTCTACGATCCGAACCGAATCACGAAGCCGATGAAGCGCACCAATCCCAAAAAGGGCTTTGACCAAGATCCTGGCTGGGAAGAGATCAGCTGGGATGAGGCCTACGAACTCGTCAACAAAAATATCAGTGAGGCCATTGAACGCAGTGGCCCCCATGCCGTTACGGGCATGTCGATGGTTGCAAGTCAGGCAGGAAGCCTCGTGCGACACACGGCCCTTGGCGTTATCTACGGCAACGCAGAGGGAAGCTGCTCGGACATCTGCGGCGCCGGCGTGCACCAGCTTGAGTATCTGCATACTGGCTCAGGCAATGCGATGCCTGACTACAAATATTGCAATTACATTGTTCAATTCGGAACCAACGCCGGTACGGCGACGCGTCATGGCTTCAATATGACGGTCGAGCCCTTCTCGGAGCGCCGTAAGGAAGGTTTGCGCCTCGTGAGCTTCGACCCTCACATGGGCGGATCTGGCGAGCAGGCTGACCTTTGGGTTCCCATTCTGCCTGGAACCGATGCCGCAGTGGCTTTGGCCATGGCGTACGTTCTTGTTCATGAAGAGAATCTCATCGATGTCGACTTCCTGACGAATCGAACCAATGGTCCCGCGCTTGTCGACCTTGAAACGAAGCGAATCATTCGCGCCGAGGGCTCGAACAAGGCTCTTTACATGGACCTTTCCGACAATGCCGTGAAGCCTTATGACGAATGCGAGAAGCCTGCGCTTGAAGGCACGTTCGAGGTCGATGGAAAGACGTGCTCGACTGGTTTCACCTTGTATAAAGAGCACATTAAGACCTACACGCCGGAGTATGCGGAAAGCATTTCGACCGTTCCCGCCGCGACGATTCGCCAGGTTGCGAAAGAGTATGGCGAAGCAGCTCATATCGGAGAGACTATTGCCATCGATGGCGTGACGCTTCCGTATCGTCCTGTGTGCGTTGATGCGTTTTCGGGCATCACCCGCCACAAGCACTCCTTCTTGACGTGCTGGTCGGTATTCTCGCTCAACAATCTTGTTGGTGCGACGAATGCTGTCGGCGGCTTCATCGGCTTTGATCCTGCATGCAATGGCTGGGCCGACAACAATCCTCAGATGGCCTTCCGTCCTGGAATTTGGGAAGAAGACGGCTTCATCGAGGATGTGTCGCTCATGCTCGCATTCCCGCATTCTTATTATCGGAAGATTCGCGAGTCCGACTATACGCCGAAGACGATGGGCATGCTTGAGCTGCAGCCTATGTCCGAAGACAACCACTTCGAGCATGTTGCACAGGCTCATCCGGACCTTTACCACACCCAGGCGGCTGAAGTGGCGTTCTGCTACGCATGCAACCCGATTAAGTGGTGGGGAAACTACGATGAGCAGGCCGAGATTTTCAAGAGCTATAAATATGTCATCGGCGTTGATATCTTCCTTAACGAATCCTCGTATTTCTACGATGTGATTCTGCCTGAGTGCTGCTATCTTGAGCGCCTTGAGCCGTTGCCGCATTTCGCCCTTAACCATCGCGTTATTGGCGGCCTCGACAATCCGTGGGCCGTTACGGCGTGGCAAAAGGTTGTCGAGCCGAAGGACGGGGCGCCGTCGAGTTTCCAGCTCTTTGCCGAGTTAGCGCACCGCGCTGGAAAAGACGCCGAGTTCATCGCAACTCTGAACGCCATGTATCGCGTGAAAGATGAGTATTCGGTTCCCATGGACCAAAAACTCGAGCCTGAAGCATTTGCCGATTCGGTGCTTAAGAGCGTCATTGACGAAGAGCATGGTATCGAATGGATGAAGGAGCACGGTGTTTACACGTATCCCAGGAAGATAGACGAGGTCTATATCTGGGCAAACGATGCACCCGGAAAGGTTCCCCTGTATTGGGACTTCATGCTTGAGGCAAAGGAAAAGGTCGAAGCGAAGGTCGCCGAGCTTGATATTCCTTGGGAAACCGATGACTATCAGCCGCTCCCCGATTGGAAGCCTGGTTGCGGATTCGATGTTGAGAACCCGGATTACGACATCATCCCCGTCTATTACACTGATGCGGTCAATACCGATTCGTGGCTTATGGAAAACCCCTGGATCAATGAGATCAATGAAGCGAATCCCTATGGCTACACCATCGAAATGAACAAGGCGACTGCGGAGGCGAAGGGCCTGGCGAGCGGGGACAACGTTCGCCTCGAAACTCTCGAGGGCGTTTCCGTCGAAGGCAAGCTTGCGGTTTCCGAAGGCGTTCATGCCTCGTGTGTATCGGTTATCGGTGGCGACTGGGGTTCGAAGTCGGAGTTCATGCCTATCGCGAAAGACAAGGGCGTGCCGATCGTGCACCTTCTTCCTGGCCAGACGCCCGATCGCATGGACCATATCTGCTCCGCATTTGACCAGTGCATCCGCGTCAAAATCGAGAAAATCGCTTAAGGGGGTTGTGAGCTATGGCATATGGAATGCTGATTGATTTGAAAAAATGCGTCGGTTGCCATGCGTGCGCGACGGCGTGCAAAGGGGCACATGGAACCCCTCCGGGGGTAACTCGCTCTCGTGTCGAGCGAAGCTTTGAGGGCACGTATCCAGACGTGAGGAAAACGATTCTGCCTGTGTTGTGCAACCATTGCGAAAACGCGCCCTGCGTCGAAGCGTGCCCCTCGGGTGCCACGACGAAGAGGGAAGACGGCATTGTTGTTATTGATAAGGAAGTGTGCATCGGCTGCAAGGCGTGCGTTTCTGCGTGCCCTTATGGCGCCCGTTACTTCTATGAGAGCGAAACGGGCTATTTTGGCGAGCTCAACGAGTATGAGCAGGTCAAGTATGCGGAAGATATGCCTACGGGCAAGGTCGACAAATGCACGTTCTGCGCTGACCGAATTGATGCGGGCAAAGGCGAGGTGCAGGCTTGCGTCGCGGCATGCCCGGCGGGAGCTCGAGTTTTCGGCGATCTTGAGGAGATAAAGAAGAAAGCCCTGGACGAAGGCGGCTTCCAGCTTGCTCCGGAAAATGGCACCAATCCGTCGGTTTGGTATATTCCGAATAACGTTGTGGAGGCGGGAGAAGCGAAGTCCCAGAATTAGGTCGTTGGCGTAAACCGCGAATCGAGAAGGGCGTGCTGAGCACGCCCTTCTTTGTAAGGAGTGCCCATGTCGGAAAGAAACGTTAGTTCCAGAGTTGACGAGCAGGAATCTCATTGCCTGCGTGTGCCTTCGTTTCATTATGGCTCGGGCGGGCTTACTTCCTTCGAATCTTCGGTGGTACAAGAACTCGTCGTTCGTTTGGTCGTTAATGGCCAGCAGGCCGATACGCTTACGTGTTCGCCTTGGAACGTCGAAGAACTGACCTACGGCAGGCTGTATTTCAACGGGATTATTAGGCGGGCGAGCGACATAATTGACATGCGGATTGATGTCGATGCTGGCTTGGTCGATGTTTTGATTTCCGACACGATGGGTGCTGCGTCCGATTCTCTTTTGGGGGAGCGTAGCGTTCTTTCATACGTGACGCCTCGCTGGATCACTGACAACATGGCTCAATTTGAGGCGAATTCGTGCTTATTCCGCCGTACGGGCGGGATGCATGGGGCGGCAATCGCTGATGCGGGAGGCTTCCTTGCTCGTTTCGATGATGTTGGGCGACACAATGCGATGGATAAGCTTGTGGGGTGGTGCCTAACGAACGGCGTTGATGCGAGCGACAAGGTTGTTTTGTTTAGCGGCCGTGTTCCTTGGGGAATAATCGACAGGGTTGTTAAGTTGGGCGCATACGCAATTATTTCTCCAGGTGCTCCGACCGATATGTCGATAAATACCGCCGGCCAGAATCAAATAATGCTTGTAGGTTTTGCTAAGAACGGCGAGTTCAACATTTACGCCCATGAGGAGCTTTTGTCCGATGGGGCGGAGAAGAATGCCGTCTTACTTGCTGAAGAGAGGAAGCTTTGCGAACGGCATGATAGCCGAGCCGCCGCGCATCGAGGGTGAGCGTGTGAGTGCCGTTGGCGAGGGAGCCACCGAGCAGGCGAACGTAGCGACGCGCAGGGTCTTCGACGAATTTGAGAAGCAGTTGTGCAAAATCCAAGACGAAGGGAACGAATAAATGGGATACGTATTGCTGGTTGGAGCCATATGCTGCGAGGTGTTCGCCACGTCCATGATGAAGGCTGCGGAGGGGTTCACCGTTCTTTTGCCGTCGGTAGGGTGTGTCGTGGGCTATCTGCTGTGCTTTTGGCTGCTGGGAAAGGCCCTTGTCACGGTGAACTTGAGCGTCGGCTACGCCATTTGGGCGGCTTTGGGAATCGTGCTGACCAGCATCATCGCGGTGGTCATGTTCGGCGAGCAACTCAACGTCCCCTCAATCGTGGGTATCGCGCTCATTGTTGCCGGTGTGGTGCTGGTCAACATGTTCGGACCGGCGCACTAGCCAGCTGCTGGCGTATCGTACGGCCCGATGCGAAAAAGGCACCTGTTAAACGCTACGAGCATTTAACAGGTTTTGAGTTGCGTTTGGAGCTGCGACTCTGCTTTGCCGGCTTAAAGCTTCGGGGCCTGTCTCGCTGTGGAGGAGGAGTTTTGAGGCTTGTTCTTCTGTCGCCGCGCTTACAAATGGGCCCGAAGACGGAAGAAGCGGGAAGCCCTCGAGGGAATCTTTCGCTTTACAAAAGCGTTCACAAATATGGTGAACCCCGGTGACTTGAATCAGAGGTCATTCCCGGGGCCGTCGGTTAACAGCATAGCGGCCTTGCGGTGTTTTAGGCAAGCACTCGGAAGGCTGCGGCTTATCGACACAGCATTGGTTACTTTTTCGATCAACCGCATAAATCGCTTAATAGGGCAGAGAGTCGGCACGTTATCATTACGTTCGCGATAATGCTGTTTCATTGCTCATAATTATCATGTTCGCTATAATTCATCCCGTAAAACCATGAATTATTACGGACGTGATAATATGAAAATATACGATGCGGCCGATTTCGGGCGTGCGGTAAGGACGTTCCGCAAAGCGAAAGGCTACACGCAGCAGCAAATTGCCGACCTGTCGGGGTGCAGTCTTATGTTCGTCTCGAACCTCGAGCGCGGAAAGGAAACGGCTGAGCTGGGCAAGGCGCTCGCTGTTCTTGCGACGATCGGCGTTGACGTTCGCGCCGACGCGAGGGGTGGTGCGAAATGAGGTTGAGCATCGGGGTCGAATTCGACGACGGTTTATCCCGAACTGACTACTGCCATGGGCTTGTATGCTGGCGAAAAGAAGCGACTCGAAGCTGTCGAACGGGCGGATTTTGTTGAATTGGGGCATTCCATGGGATTGAGTCGTAGGGCGGCTGAAACGCGCATCGATATGTTGCGTGATCGCGTTGTCGCGGCGTTTGAAGCGCGAGCTGCCGACAGCGCCGATAGTGAAATTGCGCGGGCGATTGCATGCCAGTCGAAAAAGCGCATCGAGAAGCTGGCCGTGGTATAAGGGCAACGCAAGTGCGCTCGTCAAGCTTGTAGGCACCGGGGATTGCCTTTGCGGCGCCATTCGCCGACCTTGCAGGCCTGTCCCATGAGTCAGCGTGCCAGGTCGATGAGCTTGATGTCGTTTCGGCCGGTTGTTTCGTGACCGGTTTTTGCGATGATCGTCTTGGTGGGGTGCGCGCCGCGAATCTTTTGCAAGCGCGAGATTTTGCGCTCGAAGGTGCCCTCTTGCGGGGTGTCGTCGCTCGCCTGGATTGGAAAATGCGGAATTCGCAGAAGGAATAGACGAATTTGAATCCACTCCGATTCCATTGGCGCCCCCTATAGAAACAAATTGAGCCCCGGTGACTTGAATCGGAGGTCATTCCCGGGGCCATCGGTTAGCAGTGTAACCGCCCTGCAGCTTTTTATAAAAGCGCTCGGAAGGCTGCAACTCGTCAACGCAGCATCCGCCAGCCTTTGCGCCGTCTTCTCTGGGCCGGCTCGTACTTCCTGTTACTTACGCGGTTGGCCTCGATGTCGAGGCCGAAGTGAGCGAGAGTCTGAATGTGGTTGAGCCGGATGGCTCAGATGCGCCCGTTGTGTGTGAGGCGGATGATCGGATTGCGTGGCGGGAGACTTCAGTCGGCCCCCGTCTATGCTGCTTGAGTGAGTATCTCTCGCTGCGTGGCCAGACATTCCTTGAGGCCGGAGATATCGTTCGGCTTTTTCTCGAACAGCTTGAAGACGACGTTGGAACTCTTTGCGCTGTTCGCCTTTGAGAGGCGCTCGGTGTAGTCGCGCACGGACTTTACAAGGCTCTTGAACTGCTCGCTCTCGATTTCGATGGTGCAGCCTTTCTCGCTGCCGCTGAGGGCCGATATGGCGTTTTCCAGCTCATCAATCTTCTCAACCGTGAGCTCGCTGTTCCCAAGAGCCTTGAGGTATTCCGAGAAAGCGGCGTTGAAATCGTCCATCGCCGTTTTTCGTGCCCTCTCTTCCTTTTTGTGCTGGAGATGGGTCACTCCCGCGTAGACGGCGCCGCCAGCGGCGGCGACACCCGCAACCGCGAGTACGCCGATGGCGGCCTTCTTGTTCTCTTTTGCGAGTTGGATTGCTTGGGCGGCAACCTGCATTGCCTTGTTGGCGTCGTTTGAGACGTCAGCGGGCTCGAGGTGCTTGACGATATGGCCCGCGGCGTCGCGGACGACACCGCCGTATTGGACGTACTCGCCGGAGGCAAGCCCTAGAGCTATTTCCTTGGGGACATCGAAAGCAACTTGCTGAATCATGGGAATGCCTTTCTTTATGCTGGCCACCAAATGCGGGTGAGCGGGAGGATGGAGCGAGTGTCGTCGTCGGCCTTGTCGTAGATGTCGACGTAGTGGCGCACGAAGGCATCCAGGTCGAGCAGGCGCACGGGGACGTTGGCACGGTCGGCCTCGTAGCGGGCTTCCCTAGTAAAACCGCCCGTGGATACGTATAGGCCGCGGTCGCCTGCGCGCAGCCCGCCGATGAACGACCTCACCGCGGGTGCGCCCATGGCGCCCTTGCGATGTTTGACTTCAGCGACGATTCGGGGAGACTCAAGCCCCAGGGCATCTGGCGATGCTACGACATCGCGACCACCATCGGGGCCCTTGGGCATGACGCGGGCGCAGTAGCCCATGGCCTTGAGCATGCCGGCGACCAGGCGCTCCATGTCTTCCCAATCGAGCTGGTTGACGCGGTCCTTGATGAGCTCAATGCCGTTGTCGTAGGTGGCCGCAAGGGTCTCCTCATCGTTGGTAGCGTTATCGTCTGCGTCGGCTGAGCTGTCGTTGCATGCGGGTTTGCTGCCTGCGGCCTCAAGGTCGCTCATAACCTCGTCGGAGACAGCGAAGATTGTTTGGATGCCGCCGAGAGAGTTCTTAGATGCGGGAGAGAGCGCGTCGCGCAGTGCGGTCTTTCCCCATTTGACAGTGCGGGTGTAGGTGAGGCTTTCGGACTCGCTTGTGGGCTTGCACGGGCCGCTAATGTCGCCAATATGGTAGAGACGCTCTGCGGGGTCGTACATGACGACCGTGGAACCCTGCGCCATGCAGTGGGCGAAGCGGTGGATCTGGCCAACGTTGGCGGCAACCTTCTGCTTGCTCTCGGAGGGGTGCGCCGCCGCGTACGCGGCCCTGATTTTTTCGCGGTTCATGCCGGCGATGTCTGCTCCGCCGAAGTCCCAGCCGATACCTATGATGCCGCGTTCGAGCCAGTCGGCTGCGTATACTCCGCCGCGCCCTGCGCGAATCATCCAAGCCCCCATGGTTGCCTGCCTTTCAGATGCTTTACGCTCGCATTATCCCACTGTGTGAGCTCTGCCGCTTTATGAGTTCTGGAAACTACCGCGATCGATTCGGCGGCCTAGGGCCTTTCGGCGCCGTGACGGCTTCGGCCGTCGCCGGTGTGTTGCGGGGGCTGCGTGGTTGGGCCAACGATGGATAGCGCCAGTCATGGTTGGCTGCGTGGGAGGCAATAAGCCACCACTTGCATTGTTTCTTTTTGACGCCCGCCGTTTTAGTTCGCCCTATACAACCTCTTATCGCTTGATGGAATATAATTGCCACAACGCATTTGTATTGCATTTCGAGTGACGGGGGCGCGGATGCCGAAGACCTACAAGCAGCTCATAGAGTCCGGTCCTAGCGAGACCGAGATTCGAAGCTTTCTGGTGGAGGGTAATCAAATTTCCGTTACGCTTCGTATTCCCGACACGCTGCGCGATGCCGCGAAGGAAGAGGCCGCCCTTCGCGGCATGAGCTTCTCTGCTTTCGTGCGCACCTGCATGATTGAAGAGCTTTCGAAGAAGGGGGCGTAGGCGTGATTCGAGTTAAGACCCTCACGATTCAGCTTATCGATGCGCAGCCTGACCGCATTCGTATTTGTCGCGTTGAGGGAGAGTCCCTGGTCACCATCGTCATTCCAAGGGAAGACCTCGCCGAGGCGAAGGCGCTGCCGAATATCCCCCAGCGCGGTATCTACTACCTTCTCGACGAAGACCACGGCAATGTGAGCCGTGTTTATGCAGGCCAAACTACCCAAGGCATTGCGCGCCTTGACGCCCATAAGGCTAGGAAAGAGTTCTGGAATAAAGCTGTCATGTTCCTTGATGATGACCAGAACATTAGCAAAGATGCCTTGGATGTTTTGGAGGCTAAGGCCATCGATTATGTTCGCACTCACGGTTCATATGAGACCGACAATTCGGTTACGCCCAAGCCCTATATTGATCCGTACAAGGAGGAATCGGTCGAGCACCTTCATGGGCGAATCCTCTTTAGAATGGCGGCTCTGGGATATGACCTGGATAGGGTAGATCAAGGCCCTGCGGGTGCCCCAATCATCTTTCACACGAAGAAAAACGGAATACGCGGAACGGGGCGATATGACAAGGCAACTGGGCACTTCACGGTGCTTGCCGGTTCGGAGGTGAACCTTTCGAAGCCCGTGCTGAAGAATGCGAGCGTCGCTTCAGCGCGCAGTGAAATTTTCAGTGGTATTACCGGCGTCGCAAAACTTTCCGAGGACCTCGAATTTCCGACGCCTAGTGCTGCTGCGGTGTTCGTGCTCGGCGGCAGCCAGAATGGCTGGACTGAATGGGTGGACAACGACGGCGAAACGCTTAACCAAGTTTACAGAAGCGAGGATGAATAGATGAACAAGCAGCAATTGGCTTCCAAGATATGGGAATCCGCCAACAAGATGCGCTCGAAAATCGAGGCGAACGAATACAAGGATTACATCCTGGGCTTCATTTTCTACAAGTTCCTTTCCGAGACTGAAGTTGCTCGCCTGAAGGCGCGCGACTTTGCCGAAGAGGATTTGCCGAGCCTTGTGGAGGACGACGAGGAAACGGTTGATTTCGTTAAGGGTGAGTGCGGCTACTTCATCGCTTACGAGAATCTCTTCTCGACTTGGGTGGCTAAGGGTGCCGATTTCGACATTTCTGACGTGCGCGTTGCCCTCTCGGCCTTTAGTCGCAATATCGACCCGGCGCGCAAGCGTGTTTTCGACGGTATCTTTGAGACGTTGCAGACAGGCCTTTCCAAACTTGGCACCGATGCGCGTAGCCAGTCAAAAGCTGCCCGCGACCTCATCTACCTCATCAAAGATATCCCGATGGACGGTCGCCAGGACTACGACGTGCTCGGCTTCATCTACGAGTACCTCATCAGCAACTTTGCTGCCAATGCGGGTAAGAAGGCCGGCGAGTTCTACACCCCGCACGAGGTGTCTATGCTCATGAGCGAGATAGTCTCGTGGCACCTGGCGGGACGTGAGAACATCACTATCTACGATCCTACAAGCGGTTCGGGCTCGCTGCTTATCAATATTGGCAAGGCCGTTGCGCGACGCAACGGCGATCCAGACTCCATCAAATATTATGCGCAGGAGCTTAAGGAAAATACGTTCAACCTCACGCGTATGAATTTGGTTATGCGCGGAATACTTCCTGACAACATCGTGGCACGCAATGGCGACACGCTTGAAGATGACTGGCCCTGGTTCGACACCGTTGAGAACAAGAATGAGACCTACGATCCGCTGTTCGTCGATGCTGTGGTGTCGAATCCACCTTACTCCCAGAATTGGGATCCGGAAGACAAGGAGCTCGACCCTCGCTTCAAGTTTGGCGTTGCTCCTAAATCCAAGGCTGATTACGCCTTCCTTTTGCATGATTTGTACCACTTGCGCCCCGACGGCATTATGTGCATCGTTCTGCCCCACGGTGTGCTGTTCCGTGGTGGCGAGGAGGGCGCCATTCGCAAAAACTTGGTGGAGAATCGTCATATCCAGGCCATCATCGGGCTCCCTGCCAACATCTTCTTCGGTACGGGCATTCCGACCATCGTCATGGTGCTTCGAAAGCAGCGCGAGAGCAGTGACGTGTTGATCGTGGATGCCTCAAGGCATTTTGTGAAGGAAGGCAAAAACAACAAGCTGCGTGCGAGCGATATTCGCCGCATTGTGGATGCAGTTACGACTGGAGCGACTGTCGATAAGTTCAGCCGCCTGGTGACCATCGACGAGATACGCGCTAACGATTACAACCTCAATATTCCGCGTTATGTGGATTCGTCCGAAGCCGCTGAGGGCTGGGACCTGTACGCCACTATGTTCGGCGGGGTTCCGAAAGTTGAGGTTGACGCTCTCGACCGCTACTGGAAGGTGTGGCCGAGTCTGAAGGGTCAGCTTTACAGCGACGGCGGCGGGTCTTGCTTCGCGGCTGTGGCGGACGACGTGGCGGCAACGGTGAAGGCCAACGCCGACGTTGTTTCTTTTTTGGCCGACTATCGGGGTGCGCTGGCTCATCTGCCCGCAGAGCTGCGGAAGAGACTGGTGGACGGTGCATTGCAGGTCGACGCTGTGGTTGAAGAAGAGCATATTGCAGCGCAACTTCACGATGCCCTTTCCGGCGTCGTGCTTGTTGACGGCTACGATGCCTACCAGGCTCTTGATGATGTATGGACGGGCATTTCCAGCGACCTTGAGGTTATTCAAACCGAAGGCAGGGAGGCCATACGTAAAGTCGATCCAAATATGGTGGTTAAGAAGAAGGGCGGCAAAGACGTCGAGGTGCAGGATGGCTGGACGGGTCGCATTTTGCCGTTCTCGCTTGTCCAAGATCAGCTGCTCGCCGATGACGTCAAGGAAATCGCCGCGTGCGACTCCCGTTTGAATGAGATCTCTCAAGAACTCGATGAGATTCTTGAGAATCTTGATGAGGAGGAGAAAAGCTCGAGCGATGCTTTTGACGATGACGGCGTGTTTGTGGCGGCATCCCTCAAAAAGGTCGTGAAAAGTATCGGTAAGCATCCGAGCGGCGACTTCGATCGGGCGCTTGTGCGTGCTCAGACTCTGCTCGATGAAGAGAAAAACCTCAAAAAGGCAAGCAAGGAGGCGCTTGGCGCGCTTGAAGAGAATACCAAAAAGGTTATCGAGGGCCTGACCGATGCTCAGTGCGACGAATTGCTGGCTGCGAAATGGATAGAGCCGCTGCAGTCTGATTTGCTCGAATTGCCTAATGTCGTTGTCAGCGATTTCATCGCGAAGATTGTGGCGTTGAATGCGAAGTATGCGACAACCTATTCAGACGTGTGTAATCAGATTAACGAGGCGGAAAACGAGCTAGCGGCGATGTTAGGCCAGCTCACGGGCAATGAATACGATATGGCGGGCATTGCTGAACTGCGGAAATTGTTGGGAGGTGAATAGTATGGCGGAAAGGACAAATGTGCCCGAGATCCGCTTCGCCGGTTTTACGGACCCTTGGGAACAGCGTAAGTTGGGAGATTGCTTTGACTTCCTGCAAAATAACACGCTGTCTCGTGCTGATTTGAATCCAGAAAGCGGTAGCGCCCGTAACATCCATTATGGAGACATTCTCATTAAGTTTGGCGATTGCCTTGGGCTCGATTCGGGTAAATTGCCCTTCGCCGACGACAAGTCGATACTTTCGAAATATGCGAACTCGACGCTTCGCATAGGCGACGTTATTTTTGCCGACACGGCTGAAGACGAATCTGCGGGAAAATGCGTTGAACTGGTTAAACTACCAAATGAGCCCGTTATTTCCGGCCTGCATACAATACCTGCGCGCCCCAAATTTTCCTTTGGATCTGGTTATTTGGGCCATTACTTGAACGCCCCCGCGTACCATGATCAGCTATTGCCCTTGTTGCAGGGAATTAAAGTCGTTTCCATCTCAAAGACGGCTCTGCAAGATACGCAAATATGCTTCCCATCAGTGTCGGAACAATTCGCAATAGGTGTTTCTTTTAACGCACTTGATTCCCTCATCACCCTTCATCAGCGTAAGCATGACAAGCTCGTTCAGCTGAAGAAATCGATGCTTGATAAGATGTTCCCCAAGCCGGGTGAAACTGATCCCGAAATTCGTTTTGCCGGTTTTACGGACCCTTGGGAACAGCGTAAGTTGGGAGAGCTTGGTTCTGTCGCCATGTGCAAACGCATTTTCAAAGAACAGACTACAGAGCAAGGAGATGTACCTTTCTATAAAATCGGCACCTTCGGAGGTACTCCAGATGCCTTCATTTCGAGAGAACTTTTCGACGAGTATCAGCGGCTTTATCAGTTTCCAAAAGTCGGCGATATTCTGATTTCTGCTGCCGGGACGATTGGCAGAACCATCGTTTACCAAGGTGATCCTGCGTATTATCAAGACTCCAATATCGTGTGGCTACAACATGATGAGCGACTCGACAACGGCTTCCTGCTTCAATTCCTTAACGGAAAAAGCTGGAGCAGCCTAGAAGGGAGTACGCTAAAAAGGCTCTACAACAAAGACCTTCTTAATGCCGAGATAGCGACCCCGTCTCCTGATGAGCAACACCAAATCGGGTCGACCTTTGCGAAGCTCGACGACATCATCACCCTTCATCAGCGTAAGCTTGAACTGTTGAGGAATACTAAGAAATCGCTGTTGGATAGGATGTTCGTTTAATAACTTTCGCAAGTTGCTTCTAGTCTCGAGCCCCAAAACCGCCGGATTTTGCTATGTCGAGTCGGCGGTTTTTCGTTTCAAAAAGGAAAATAGTGTCGTGCGATTTGCTGTTGAACTGTCACTGATGAAGGGTGATGAGGCTGTCGAGCCAGTCAAATTGCTCGCCGATAAGTCTCTGTTCATCTACCGAAGGCATACTGATTCCACTCTTCAATAATTTATCGAAGAAGAAATAGAGCCTGACACCACCTTCTTGTAACATTTCGATTTGCTGTGTAAACAACCGCGTTTTGAACCAATGCCAAAGAAAATGATCGTCGCAGGTTTCGTCAGTCCGGAAGACTTCATAGAGAGAGCTAACGATTACATTTCCGCCGGTAGATTGATAGCCAATTGAACCAACATTGATTCTGGCGGGGTTGTACGCAAAGCTATTCGGCTCAACAATCCAATAGCTTGTTTTATCGGCCTCGCGCATCGTTCCGCCGTTTTCGAACTGTTCATCCTGAGGGACGAAGCCGCGATCGTTAGTCACAGAATAGCTAGGTAGATCGAGATTCTCCGAGTTCCTGATTCCAGATGCGGTGACAAAATCAGCAAACTTACGCTGTTCCCAGACGAGAGGATGCATGAATGGCCCATTGCAGCGCTTACGCTGATGAAGGGTGATGAGGGAATCCATTGTTTCAAGCTGCTTCGCTATCGCCCTTTGTTCTGGGATTTTTGGGCACCAAATAGGCATCTCGAAAAACGTTGCATCGGAGATTGAAAACCTGTCAGACCTCGCCCCCGAATTGCCTTCGAGGAACATAAAATCATGCCACCTGGACGTTTTGAAATAGTGCTCTAAGTAGGTTTTGTCAACGCTCCCATCTACCGAAAAAACTGTATACAACGGAGACATGACACCCGCTCTGTTCAGGCGGTTTCTGTTGATTGGACCACAAGGCGCCGTTACGGAAATCCGTGGGTTGTAGACGAAGTTGTCGGGTTGAACTACATAGTAACCACTAATATTCGCGTCGTTAGTAATGTCATGGTCGAAGTAGTCGAGCTGACTGATGACGCCTTGCTCGGCAGAATTTGTAAACGTCTCCGAAAGACCGCCGTCAGCGTTCTTGGTGGTTATCTTCTTGCTGAATTCTCCCAACTTACGCTGTTCCCAAGCGGTTAACGGAATCGATTGACTCCATCTTGGGAACAGCGTAAGTTGGGAGAGCTGTGCACGTTTTCTAAGGGGCATGGATACAGCAAAGCTGACATTAGGGACGCCGGCACCCCACTAATCTTGTATGGACGCCTGTATACCCAATATGAATCACGTATTGAGGAAGTAGACACTTTTGCTGTTGAGCAGGATGGATCGATTCTTTCAAGGGGTAACGAAGTGATTGTTCCCGCATCCGGTGAGACAGCAGAAGATATCGCCGTCGCATCATCCGTGCGCAGGTCAGGAATCATTTTGGGCGGTGATTTGAACGTCGTCACCCCAACAAGCAAGCTCGATCCGGACTACACCGCGCTTGCCATAACGTACAGCAAAGCCCATGACGATTTGGCAAAGCGGGCACAAGGAAAATCAGTCGTACACGTCCATGGCAACGACATCGCTGAAGTTGAGGTCTCTTACCCGTCGGAAAGCGAACAGAAGCGCATATCTTCGGTTGTTCTCCATCTCGATAACCTCATCACCCTTCATCAGCGTGAGCCTGGGTTTACTGATACGGGTTATATGAGGGTGGAAAGGGCCCTCATGACGATGTCGATGTCCTTGTTTTCAAGCTCTTGAATCACATGAAGGTAGGTTTCCTGGGTGGTAGTCATACTTGCGTGGCCGAGCCTTCTCGATACGCTTGCTATGGATACGCCGGCAAACAAGAGAAGCGATGCATGCGTGTGTCGCAGCCCATGGACAGATATGACGGGCACGCCGACGTTTTTGCAGTGGCGCGCCAAAACGCTGTTTGCCGTCGAGTTGTACACCTTGCCTTTAACGAATATTGGCTCGGTCGGAGGGAGATTCCTCAATAGACCGGAAAGTTGCATGATAAGCTGCCAGTCGAGCTGGACCTTCCGGACTGATGAGGCGTTCTTCGTGGGAACAAAGCCGCCGCCATTCTTGTAGTCCCAGGTTTTGTTTACGGAAAGCGTTTGATGGGCAAAGTCGAAATCTTCGGGAGTGAGGCCTAGCGCTTCAGAGAAGCGCAGGCCTGTTTTGGCGACGATTAGGATGAGCCAGTCCCAATTTGGCTCACTCGTCGACAAGTCAAGATCGCCAAGCATGGCATGGAGCTCAAACTGGTTGAGGTACTTGATTTTCTTTGCCCGTGGCGACTTGCCTTTGATGATCGCCTTTCGCGTGGGATCGCGCGGTATGAGCCCCTCATCAACGGCGTCGAGGATCGCGCCTTTTAGCTGATGGTGAAAATCCATGGTCGTTTGCCGTTCGTGATGCTCGGCGTAGCCGTTGATGAGCTGCTGATACGAGGTTCGGTCCAGGTCCTTGATTTTGAGGTTAGGAATAAGCCTGGCGAGCCAAGATTGGGTGAGCCGATATTTCCTCATCGTGACCTCGCGGATGGCTCCCTCTTTATAAACGCTGACCCATTGCGAGTAGTAATCGCAAAAGAGGGAATCTTCGGTAATGGCGATGAGCATTATTTGTCTCCTTCATCATGCGTGGTGGCTCACGCTGACGAAGGATGATGATGCCGCTTATTCGTCGATATCGAAGCCTCCTTCTAGGATAAACCTCTTAAGAAGTGCCGCAGCGTGGGTGTTCACCTTGAACAGCGGCAGGCTCTTGCCTTCCTTCTGCTCGAAAAATGCTTTGGCGCGCGATTTGTCTACCGAGTCTTTCAGGCTGTCGAAGCGCCCAAACTCGTTAATGTTCGCTTCCGTCAAGTCAAGTGCGGTCATGGCTGTAAGAAGCTCGCCGTTTATGCCGAGGGCTTCGACGACGCGTTCGACCTGTGCGTTTTTGGCTTTGTGGGCGTAAGACGTAATGTAATCCCTTAGCGTCATGCCTTCTTTAAGGGTGGCGTCGCCTCGCTCTACGTCGTGCAGGAATAGCTCGGCGAAGCGTTGATCATCTTGGCTCAAGGAAGCGAACGACCGATGAAGCTCCTCGCGCGCGGCGGCGAGGCCTTCGTCATCTTGCTCCAGGCATTTCAGCCACTTCTCGAAATTCGAGTTCATGTAGTCGCTGTCTATAAGCCCCGTGTCGATTTCCGTGATGTGCCCATCGAGCTCATAGGGCGCGTCGGGGGCACTGTCCGAGGCGTCGCTTCTGCTGGAGAAGAGCTCCTTGTAGCGTTGTACGAGGGTGAGATAGGTTCGCTCATCGATGATGGGCTGAACGAAGATGGACTCGCTGTGTTGCGCACCCTCTTTGGGTTCCTTCTTGAATTCGTAGGTGTCCTGCTCCCAGGTAAAACCTTGCACCTTCGCGGCTTCAAGGAATTCATTGAGCTCGACAAATTCTTTCGCGAACTTGCGTCTGGCTTCTTGCGATTCAGGGAGTTTGGAGAGGTCGCCAACGTGCGCGGCGTCGAAGACCATGAGTATCTCCTGTAGGCGTGCATCCATCAACGCGATGTTGTCCGGGAGCTTTTGCACGAACATATCGAGCGGACGGTCGCCCGAGTATAGTTTTACGGCTGCTTCAATATGGCTCTGCATTGTGTGAGGCCGTCGATAGTATCGAATGGTTCCGAAGGGCTTGTCGGGGCCGAACAGGCGATTTGTGCGGCTGAACGCCTGGATGATATTTTCGTATTCGATGGTCTTGTCGAGGTAGAGCGTATTGAGCCATTTGGAATCGAAGCCTGTGAGCATCTGATCCACCACGATGAGCAGATCAATGCGGGAATCACGGTTGGAGTCGACGTTGACGTAGGGCTTCTTATGGGACAGGCGCGCTGAGATATCCTTTTTCATGGCGGGCCACGTGGGAATGGTGAATTCCTGGTCGTAGGCCTTGTTGTAGTCTTCTATGAGCTCGACCAGAGCATCTTCTTTCACCGTGGAACCCGCGTTGTTGTCGATGTTCGGGTCAAAAAGGGCAGTCACTTTCATCTGGGGAGCGCGTTCTTTAAAGGATCGGTAATAGTCGATTGCCTCGGGGATGGAACTTGTTGCCAAAATTGCGTGGAACTTGTTGCCATGGGAGAGCACCGGGAAGCGACGCAGGATATCCTCTACGACCTTTTCGTGGTGTGGGGTGTTGGGCCAGTATTGGGCGCGGGTGAGAAAATCTTCGATTCCTTTGGTGCGATTGCCTGCGCCGTCGATTGTCGACGCCATGGGAACCTTCGTCGTGTCCATGTAATGGTAGAAGGTTTTGCTCTTTTTCTCGTCGGAGATAGCCTCGCCTACGGTTGCGGCTTTCGCCTCCTCAAGGGCCACCGCTTCGCGCACGTCGTGGTCATCGAACGTCGTTACCATGTAGGGGTCAAAGCCCAGCACATTGCCGTCGCGAATGCCGTCGGCGATGCTGTATCGGTGCAGGCATTCGCCGAACACCATGGCTGTTGTGGAGCCCTTTTTCTGGTTCTCGTCAAGAATCGGCGTTCCCGTGAAGCCGAAGAACAGCGCATTGGGGAATGCTTGACGTATGTCTTGGAGCATGTCGCCAAAGGTGGATCGATGGCACTCGTCAATGACGAATACGATGCGCTTGGCGGCGAGGCGGTCGAGTTCGGCTTGGGTAATTCCGCCCTCGCCGGCCTTCACGTTGCTCATTTTCTGAATGGAAGTGACGATAAGGCAATTCTTGGGGTCGTCACTGGCGAGCTTTGACTTGAGGACCTGCGTGTTCTCGGTGCCTTGCACGTTGTCGGCGTCGTCGGCGAAGGCGCGGTACTCGGAAAGCGATTGCGTGCCGAGCTCGATGCGATCCACGAGGAATACGACCTTGTCGGCATCATGTGAATCGGCGATGAGCTGGGCCGATTTAAAGCTGGTCATAGTTTTGCCCGACCCGGTGGTGTGCCAGACGTAACCGCCGGGGCGACCGGGCGTGCTGTCGTGTCGCGGCTCGTCCCACTTGCACCTGCGAACCTTGTCCGAGATGGCTGCGGCTGCGTAGTACTGGTAGCTTCGCATGACCTTAAGGCAGCCGTCTGAGCTGTCGGCTACGGTGTAAAAGCCTATGAGCTGGTGCGCCATGGGGATGGAAAGCAGCGTTGAGGTGAAACGTTTCCATTCGTCGGTGCCGGGCTTGTCTCCTGCGCAAACGGGTTCGTTGTTGAAGTCTTCCCAGTGGAAGAAGAAATTCGGGTTGAACGCGCCTGCGCCGGGGTTGGCGAAGTATCGCGCCTCGTCGGGCGTCATTCCCACGAAGATTTGCACGAGGCGGAAAAGTCCTGTGAATACGCCCTCGTGGGCATACTTTTCAATCTGGCCGGTGGCTTGGCTTACGGGTACGCCGCTGCGTTTGAGTTCGATATGGATGACCGGCATGCCGTTGATGAGCAGGCATAAATCGCCGCGGCGATCGTTGAGGATTTTGCTCTTAGCAGGGTAGACTGGCTGTTGGGCTATTTGGTAACGGCTCTGACCGGCAGCGATTTCTTGGCGGTCGTAGATTTTCAGGCTGACTTCCTTGCCCAGATGGAGGGTGTCGTTGGGGTTGTCGCGCGTGATGGCGACGGTTTTGCCGTTGATGAATCCGTTGAGTGCCAGCGGGGTCTTGAGCGTTTCGATTTGTTCGATAACCTGAGCCATCTCGCCCTGTGTGAGTGGACAACCGTTCAGACGGTCTATACCGGCGTTGTTGTTGAATAGGATTTTCGCCCAGTTATCGATGAGGTCTTGCTCGGTGGGGTAGCGAAGGACGCCTTCCGCATCGTCCCAGCCGTGTTGCTTCAATACGGTAACAACTGCCTCTTCGAAGGCGGACTCTTTATCGAAGACCATTGCAAAACCTATCTACGAAACTATGAGAATCTCAGTGTGTAGCTGTGCGCAATCATTATAGGCTACGTCTGCGATTGTCTGGGAATGGGTAGGGGTTCAGGTGCCTTAGAGACAAAAGTGCGTTAAGGGCGCTTTGGGGCATGATCTTGGCCCTTGAGGGCTGTTTATTGCGTGTCTGACCTGGCTTTAGTACAATATTGCCATGTTGGGATTCTGGCTACGCCGGGTCTAAATCGTCATATCCCGCCGTGTGCCAGGACCGGATATGAGGAGGGAAAAATGAACACAGGGATCAGTCGTCGCACGATGATCAAGGGCATGGCCGCAATGGGAGGAGCGGCAGGCCTCGCTATGATGGCGGGATGCTCTTCCGGTTCGGGTAAGGGTGAGGGTGCGTCCTCGTCTTCTGCCATATACTCAGGTGTGGCCAAGGGGATGAGGGGCGATGTTACCGCATACGTCTCTTTTGATGGAAAAGAGATTACAGGAATCCTCGTTGACGCTCCGGACGATAGTCCTGTCATCAAGGATGCTGCCATTGAAAGCGTTGTCGAGAGGGTAATTGCTCAGCAGAGCATCGAGGTCGACGCTGTCTCGGGTGCGACCATGACAAGTATGGGCATTCTTGGGGCGGTGACGGATGCGCTTGAGAGCGCCGGAGCCGATATCAAAGCCTTTAAGAAAGGAAGCGATGCCCCTACTAAGGCCGAGCGAGAAACCGAGTCTTGCGACATTCTCGTAATCGGGTCGGGCATGGCTGGGATGTCTGCGGCTATGCAGGTCGCTCTGCATTCCGATAAGAAGGTGATTGTTCTCGAAAAGCAGGCATACCCCGGCGGAAGCACGCGAGTTTGTGGTGGCGGCATTTGGACCGTTGGCGGTTTGGCCAACGAGATTATTGGACAAGATAGCACTAAGGAAGAGTACATCTCTTTTATGCAAGGTCGTAGTGGGTCCGCTGAGCTGAACACTGATCTCATGGGCAATATTTACGACATCAGCGGTGAAGCGTTCTCTGATCTATTCAACTGGGGGCTCCCCGTCAGTCTTAACAGCTGGAATCTTGGCCATCCCGATAGCAAGCTCCCTTGTATCGATAGCACGGCGAATATCAACTGCGATTGGGAGACGGGGAATAGTGGCCTTGCCGACTTCCTAGCAAAGATTGCGGCCGCAAATGGCGTTGACGTTCGCTTGAACAGCAAGGTGACAGACCTCGTTGTAGAGGACGGCAGCATCGTCGGTGCGAACGTTGAAGACCTCGAATCGACCTATCGCATCGATGCGAAGAAGACGATTATCGCGACCGGCGGCTTTACTCGTAACGCCGATCTTGTGGCGAAATATGCCCCCGACTACACATCGGCTTTCCCCTTCACGGGGTCTGGCGGTACGGGCGACGGTCATGTCATGGCAGAAAAGCTTGGCGCGCCCATAATCGGAAGTGGCATGATGGGCCTTTCGGGCATCAATCCTAGCTTGGGTTACTACGGTCCTATCGGTGGCACTGTTTGGGCGGCACAGATGACGGTGAATGCCGAAGGCGAGCGATTCATGGACAAGAAGTTCTACGGAGATACGCTTGCGCTTCTCGTTGAGCAAACGAATAGCTGCGGGTATGGAATCTATGACGCGTCTAACGAAATCGTCGATCGCCTCGAGGCTGGCGTTGAAGCTGGAGTCGTGGCTAAGTACGACAACCTCGACGACCTTGCGTCTGGGCAGGGGATTGACGCCGATGCGCTTAAAAAACAGGCCGAAAGCGCCGACATCAAGTCGGCACCGTTCTACTGCATCCAGCGCAAGCCCCTCTTCATTGGGTCGATTCCTGGTATTAAGGTCGATGAGCATTGCCGTGTGGTGAATGAGTCTGGCGAGGAAATCGGTAACCTTTATGCGGCAGGCGAGGTTATGTATGCCAACGTCTTCGATGGCACTTATCCTGCATCTGGCTCTGGGGTTGGAACGAGCTGTTATACGGGCGCCATTTCGGCACGCGATGCGCTAGCGGCTCTCGCATAGTGTGCTGATCTGCAAATAGTGTCCGATGAAAGCGGCCCTGTGCGATTCGCTTTTGGCGAGAGCACAGGGCCGCGTTTGTTTGATGAGGGAGTCCCCGACGTCCCTGAACAGGACGCACTTTTTGTCCTATAAGCCCTTTTTGTTCTATGGTCCTATCTGCCGAGGGCGTTATCAATGCGTATGGGCAATTGGCGCTTCCCTTGTTCGGAAATCAGCAGGGTGCTGCATTTTCTAATAAGAGACGTATTGATTGGCTCGCGTCGAACTTGTTGCAACTTGCTACATTTGGACGAACGGTCCAAGCAAGTCCTCCAGCTAGAAAGGCCAATACTAGGCAATTTCATTGAGCAATTGCGAATCAAAGTTAATCACAGCCGCAGCGAACGCGCATAACTGAGGATAGAAATAACACGTCGAATGGCCAGAGGCTCGTTGGGCCATTTTTGGAAGCCAATTAAGCATATGGTCCGATTCGAAATCGAACGAAACTCTTGCAAGGCGCGATAGTTCGTCAAGTGCTTCAGTGTCCAAAGCTTCACTCATTTTCCAGGCTAGGGAAGCAAGGAAGTCAAACTGATAGTGAACGGCATCCTCTGCTTGTTTCTCGTTTCCTGCAACCATAAAGCCTTCCGCTGCATATCGCATGCGCACGTCGGAAGTGCTGGGAAGAAATAGAAGCTCGCGCTCGTCGAGGTAGACTGATTCCCAGAATGGGGCAGCGGGCTTTCCTGGGCCGACAAACAGCATATTGTACTCGCGACGAGCCTCATTGCAGAATGTATCGGAATTGGACGCGGCAACTTCGTCTAGCTTGTTGAGAAATATGTCCATATCGGGGTTTTCGGTACTGAACAACTCAATGCATGCTCTGGTTTCCGGCGCTTTTAGAAGCGCAATGATTTCATGCGACATGGGTTCTTGAAACAGTATCTGAATAATCCTCAGCAGAGAATAGCGCCCATTCAGCAGCAGCATCTGCTCTTTGTTTTTTTGCATGTTAACCTCCGATTATGACTAGATGGTAAGAATTATTTCTCAAAAAAAATCAATCTGAACAGGGTTTATAGTTGTCTTATGGATTGATTGTCGGTAAATTATAACAAGTCGATTCCGACATTCAAGGCCTTTCTTGCTAATCCGAAGAAGCAGGAAAGAGAAAAGGGGGAATAATGGGAAGGATAATCGACTCGGTTGCGGGCAATGCATTCACTCGTAGGAATTTCTTGGCGGGAAGCGCTGCGTTTGCAGCGGCTCTTGGCGGTGCGTCGATGCTGAGTGCATGCTCGACTGGAAAAAAAGAAGAAACGCTTGGCCCCGATTCTGGTCCTGCCGATGAGGGGACCTGGATTTCTGCTGCATGTTGGGACAATTGCGGTGGCCGCTGCGTCAATAAGGTGCTCATGAAAGATGACGCCGTTGTTCGTCAGGGAGGGGAAACTTCCCATGAGGATAGCTATGACTGGATTCAGCAGCGCGGATGTCCTCGTGGTCGAGCGCGCCAACAGTTTTGTTTTGGTGCGGATCGTCTTAAATACCCGATGAAACGCAAGAACTGGCAGCCTGGTGGTGGAGAGAACTCCCATGGAGAACTTCGTGGTAAAGACGAATGGGAGCGCATTTCGTGGGATGAAGCGATTGGCTATCTTGCTGACGAAATCAATCGAATCTACGATAGCTATGGTCCTCGTGCTGTTATCGGAGCAGGCGGTCCGGCCATCGATAAACTTCTTCTCAAGAAGGGTGGCTATATCGGAATTACCGATACGAGCTCCTGCGGCGTATACGCCTTCAACGTGGCGGCGCTTGGCCTGCCGGGTACGGATCTTGGCGAGACGAACGATCGATATGATTTGAAGAATGCGGAGACGATTGTTCTTTTGGGCGGCAATTCCGTATGGTCGTCAGGCGGCTCGACCATGTACAATTTCAAGGAGGCAATTGAAGCGGGCGTTCAATTCGTTATGGTCGGTCCGTCCTATAACGCCACCGCAGCTTTATTCGATGCTCGTTGGATTCCTGTGTATCCTGGAACTGATACGGCGTTTCTTATCGGTGTTGCCTATGAAATGATTCAGCAGGATGTTGTCGATTACGAATTCCTGAATAAGTACTGCGTCGGTTTCGATGCGGAGCATATGCCTTCGGATGCTACTACGACCGAGAATTTCAAAGGGTATCTTCTGGGCGAGTATGATGGCATCGAAAAGACCGCAGATTGGGCAAGCGCAATATGCGGAACGCCCGTAGAGGACATCAAGTGGCTCGCTGGACAGATCGGCAAAGACAAGAAGGCGATGCTGCTGCATAACTATGCACTCGCTCGCTGCGCCAGTGCCGATAATGTGCCTCAGATAATTATGACGGTGGGCGCAATGGGTGGACATATGGGCAAGTCAGGCCATGCTGTTGGTGGTGCATACAAGACCTTTGCTGGAAATTGTGGTGCTACACTTGCTTTCCCGGGCGAAGACGGATTGCCTAAAATTAAAAATCCCGTCTCGGAATACATTTCCGCTCCGCTTTTGTGGCAGAGCATCCTTGATGGCGAATTCAACACCACAGGTGCTGCGTACTCGAATAAGTTCAACGCTAAAGATATCAAACAGGCAGATATCAAGATGATCACGTTCGAGGCGAATTCCAAATTCCAAACGACTCCCAATATGCTTACGGGAATCGATGCGCTTCGCAAACTCGACTTGGTCGTGCGTTCTTCCCACTTCTTTGATGCGAACGCCCAGTATGCTGATATTGTTCTGCCGGTGACGAGCGAATGGGAACGTGTGGGAGGTTTCCCGGGGCACCAGCGTTCTCGTGAGACTTTAATTGTTTACACTCAGGTCACGAAGCCCTTATATGAGGCAAAAACCGACCAGGAGATAGGCCGTCTTCTTGCTGATAAGCTCGGGATTGACGCTGGTGAAATCTGGCCCGTTTCTGAGAAGCAGCAATTCATGAACCAAATTCTTGGCGCGCGAGTACTAGACGAAAAGGGCGAAGAGCAAATCTTGGTGACTGTAACGGACGATGACCTTAAACAGTGGGAATGTGACGGGCAGGCGCAAGAAGGCAAGGTCGACCTTGAAAAATTCCTGAGTGACGGTTGCTATACGGTGCAGCGTTCCGACGGAGACGGATATGGGTACATTGGCTATTCGGACTACATCAGCGATCCGGAGAAGAATCCTCGACCAAGCGCCTCCGGTAAATTCGAGATTTATTGTCAATACAAATCCGATATGCTTAACAGCATGGGCTACAGCCCGGAAGGAACGTTCAAGCCGTATCCGACGCATATAGCGGCTCCTGAAGGCCGCGAAGGCATGGAGGGGGAATACCCGTTCATCGTGTACAACCCTCATTATCTGCGTCGTGCCCATCAAATCGGTGACAACATGCCTTGGCTTCGCGAGACGTGGCCCAATCCTGTGTTCTTGAACACGAGCGACGCTGCTGCGAAGGGCATTAAGACGGGCGATACCGTTAAAGTGTTTAATGCCCATGGCGCAGTTTTGCGTACTGCGTCTGTTTCGGACATTCTCATGCCTGGTTGCGTCGGACTTCCTCACGGTGCATGGCTGGATTACGACGAAGACAATAAAATCGACCGCGCCGGCGCTGACAACGTGTTGTGCGGAGGAGTAACTAGCGGTATGGGGACTTCTGGATATAACAACTATAACTGTGATTTTGCCCTTTACGATGGCGCTTCGCTCCAGCCCGACTGCGAGCTTCCCCAGCGTATTGTTGATTTGGCTTAGAAAGGGGAACGGCGATGGCTCAGATAGGTTTCTACTACAACCAAAAGATGTGCGCGGGCTGCAAGACTTGCCAGGTCGCATGTAAGGATAAAAATCGACTCGAAGTTGGTCCTATTCTGCGAGAGGTCCATACTTATCAGATTGGATCCTTCCCCTCGGTCAAAATGTACCATTATTCCGCAACTTGCAACCATTGCGATGTCCCGGCTTGTAAAGATGTATGTCCAGTGGGCGCAATCGAAAAAATGGATGATGGCACGGTGAAAATCGATATGGACAAATGCATCGGGTGCGGTTCTTGCGTCAATGCCTGCCCATATGGTGTTCCTCGTATGGATGAAGAAAAAGGACATGCGTGCAAATGCGATGCATGTTACGACTTGAGGCAGGCGGGGCATATGCCCTCATGCGTCGAGTCGTGCCCCTATCGCGCGCTTGATTTCGGCGATATCGAGGAGCTGGAGAAGAAATACGGTTCTGATCTCGTGCGCGCCATTCCGGCGATGGGTGAAGATAAAACCGGGTCGAACACCCTTTTTGACGCCCGAGACATTGCGCTTGAGCAAAAGGGAGATGAGATGCTTCTTTAGGCAATAGTAGAACCGCCCTCCTAAGCGCCACGCCGTGCGGCTTTGCTGCGCGGCGTGGTTTTTTGTCGAGGGTCTTTCTTGCTGCCCGTCATTCGATGGATACAATTTAAGGCTTATAGGACAAAAAGTGTGTCCAAAAATGGACGTTGACCCAGGTCAGCGTC
>OGCN01000853.1_pt1 | contig 46288 bp, 37 predicted proteins | sample 1570181 | NCBI WGS metagenome assembly OGCN01 (sample SAMEA4370584, study PRJEB24528) | human gut metagenome | reverse complement strand
TAGTATAAACCTGTCCTACTTTATGTGTAGGACGCTTAATATTTACGTATGAAAACTATTATAAAAATCACATATGCAATTGTGGTATTTGCCGTTTCAACCGGTTTTTCTTATGGACAGCATTTCATTGATAAGAAAGAAACAGATGTACACCTGATGTCTGAAACATATCAATGGCCTACAGATCCTGATGTATTAGAAAAACTTGATAAATGGCAAGACCTGAAATTTGGGGTAATATTTCACTGGGGACTTTATTCTGTAGAAGGGATAAACGAATCATGGCCTCTCTGCTCAGAAGAACGTTTCTACAACAGAAGAAAAAAAATCCAGCCTGACATGAACTACGAACAGTTCAAGCAATGGTACTGGAACCTGAGCCAAAAATTCAATCCTACAGAATTTAATCCTGAAGAATGGGCCGATATAATGTCTGACGCCGGAATGAAATACATTGTATTCACTACTAAGCATCACGAAGGTTTCTGTATGTTCGACACACAGACTACAGATTTCTCAATTACTAAAGGTCCGTTCAAAAACAACCCTCTTAAAGATGTAACATACCATGTCTTTGATGAGTTCCGTAAAAAGAATTTCATGATTGGAGCCTATTTTTCCAAACCGGACTGGCACAGCGAATTTTACTGGAATCCGGATATGGCAACTCCGGACAGAAACGTAAATTACAAAATAAAGCAACATCCGGAATGGTGGAAGAGGTTCAAGAAATATACAGCTCAACAAATAGACGAACTTACTACCAAGTATGGCAGAATTGATATCTTATGGTTAGACGGAGGACAAGTAAGACCTGAAAACGGACAAGATATAGAACTTGATAAAATAATAGAAAAAGCACGAAAGACTCAAAAGGGAATGCTTGCCGTTGACCGTACGGTTCCGGGAAAAAACGAGAACTATGCAACACCGGAAATGAGAATTCCGCCAAAGCAGCTGGATTACCCATGGGAAAGCAACATCCAGCTTACCAAAGGATGGGGATGGAGAGAAAAGACAGAATACAAGTCGGCAAGATGGATAATCAATACTCTGATTGAGATTACCGCAAAAGGAGGATCATTCCTTGTAGGCGTAGGTCCTACCCCACAAGGAACAATAGAAGAAGAAGCTGTTATACGGCTTAAAGAAACCGGACAATGGCTGAAAAACTACGGAAAGGCTATTTATTCAACAAGAATAACACCAAATTATAATGATGGAAATACCTGGTTTACATCTTCGAAAGATAAGAAAACCATATACGCCATATATGCTCTTCCTGAAGGAGAAAAACTTCCTAAAACCATATCATGGAAAGGCAACATGCCTAAAGGTAATATCCGCATTGTAAATAACAACAGAAAAGTAAAATATTCATGCGACGGTGATAATGTAACCGTTACTCTTCCTGAAGGATTGAAAGATGAACCAATAGCGTTATATTTCAAAAAATAAAGATTACGTAAAATAAACAACAGGTTGTCAGATTATGGAATCATAATATTTGACAACCTGTTTCATTTATAAATAATAAATCGTTTCTAATTTGATATTCTGCTTGAAATTTGCCAAATATCAATTTGCTCATCAGTGGTAAATACACCATTAACTTTATCATAAAGAATAGATGAATTTACGTATTTTCTATTATATAACTCACCTTTTAAGAGCGGATTATCTGAACCATAGCTATAAGCAGCTCCATTTACCAAATTCCTTACAAACAATTTCTCTGGCTTATCTGCCGACAGATTTACATCTATCTTCCACTGCCCCAATTCAATGCTTCCATTATTATTTTTGACTTCTAATGCAGTTTTTCCAGGTTTCATTATCTGAATTACTGTCAGGAACCTACATGCCGACTTATCTTCAACTGTTGCCGTAAGATGCCATTGATTAGGATAATCAGATGTTGACGATGTAACAGGAGGAACAACAAACTTATCAGTCTGCGTAATATTGACATCGTTTTCACTAAACATTTGTGCCACTGCTGTTACTCCGTCTGACGTACGCGATGTAAAAGACAATCCATCAATATCAAACATTGACTTGCTATGAAGCAACCACTCCCACTTTACCGGTGACGAGGCTTCAAGCTCATCATAAATAAGTATTATATTCGGGTTAAGCATAAACATCTGTCTTCTGTATTTAGTAAGCGGGGTACTTCCAAATCCGAACTCCGGTGTCTGAGTTATTCCTGCATTATCAAAAGCATTTACCCATAATTCATCATCAGTAATTCCGCTATACGCCTTTGATGCATCTCCCAGGCAATAACTGATGTTACTTCCACTACCAGCACGCATTATCATGCCATAACCTTCAGTGGAAAACGGCTGACCAATACCATTTACAAGAATTGTATTGTGTGCCCGGGTATGTCTGTAAGACATAATGTTATGCGCATCACTAAAGTTCAGATAATATCCTGAATGATAATAGACTTCTTTTCCACCATATAGAAGATTAAAGCTGTTCTGATCGGCCAAGGTATGACTACCCGAACCGAATGTGCTAGAGCGGAAACTTAGTGTCATATTATTTTCCATATATTCCAAATCGCTGTGCATCACTACTTCACCTATATCCTTATACCACTTCATCTTAGGAGCATCAGCAGGCAAAGACATATTATATTTTTCGGTGTTGGCCATTCTGTATAGCCTGAGATCAATATCCTGCTTTATCAAATCAGAACATTGTCCGGCATACCAACCTGCATACTGGTCGCCTGTTTCCCTAGCCAGAAAATCAGCAAAGGCAGCACGCTGTCTTCCTGGTTCATCACGTTTCTCGCTACCGTCGCCGAAGCCTGCACTTTTTGAATTAGGAGGCCAACTGTAAAGCAGATATTGTCCTGCATTCTGATACCACGGATGTTGAAGGTAGTCAGCATGCGATATGTATGACAAAATCATTGGCATATAGTATAATGTCTTTATATTGGCTTCGAAATATCCTGTACCATTTATCCATGCACCATCTCTATTAAAACCCGAAGCAGGAGCTCTGGCAGTCCACAGTTCATAATAATATTCCAACATTTCCAACATAATATCTGCATAAGAAGGATTATCATACATACACAAAGCAATCTGAAACAACACCCTCATATTTTTTTGCCAAAAATGATTATCGAATATATGATTTTCCTGCATTCCGCAGTACATTCTGAAATAATATTCGGCTATACGATAGAGTTGTTCATCAGCAATAGATTTTTTATCAGCGGGTAGTTTATCATATAACAAATCATATGGAGCAAGAATACCGTATGCAATATTAGTTGACGAAAAATTGTCCTTGAACAAGTCCGAGTCACTATATGGATTGTCTATAAAAAGCATAAATATTTCTTCCATCTTTTTCAGGTACTGTTCGTCTTCGGTAATCATATATGCCTGATAAAGATATTCCACATTCATTGCTACAGTTTCCAATCCTGATTCACTGAAAGGGAACATCAGAGATGCATAATCAATGTCCAAAGCCGATTTTGCACGTGACACCAATGCTTTAAACTCGGGATGTGAAGTTGCCTTCGCTCTTGCATCACTCATATAAGGACTAAGGAAACAGTATAAACGCGGAAACTGCTTGGGAAGATTTGATTTAAACGTTTCAAATACAGGTGTCAGGAAAACCGGAGTATCATCTTTCACCTCGAACGGAATGGACTCACTCCATTCACCATAATTCTGGTCTGCACATACATTACGATATCTCCAAAACCACTTTCCTGGAGACAAACTGAAATGTGGATTATACATACACCATTTTTGCAGTTCAGATGTTATGGAATTTTCATTACCAAAGCTATCATCCTGCGAAAGCTGGAATTGCAAGAACTCCCCTTTCTTCATTTCCTGAGGGACTATCAAAGGAGACGGGTTTATATACAACTCATTTGACATTTTTGGATATGGCTGAGTGCGAGTTTTATCATGCCATGCATCCGGAATATCCTGTTTTTGAGGTTCCATAGGCAATGGTATCTCTGTCTTATCAGAACACGAAGTCATAACAAAAAAGGCTCCTATAATCCAAAATACATTCTCTACTATTTTCATCATCATTTTAAATATTGTTTAAATTGTATTCTACAAACAATACAATAACTTCAAGAAAAAGAAAATGCACCTCTAATTTATATGATAATTCCATATCATAATTATTATAAAGGTGCATTTTATATGCTGTCAAACAGCTAACTGATTATATATTACCCTATTGAAAACTTACTAATTATTACACTATTTTATTTCGAAAATATTGTGATAACAGGACGGATGGCAAATGTTGACGCCTTTGAATTTACACTTACTCCAAATGCCTTACTTATGGTTTCGGCACCATCAACTAATGATGTTTGTACAGCCATAACCTGACCGCTTTCGGTCACTGAACTGGACATTACATTTGAAGCACTTGTATGAGCTCCGAACCAGGACTTGTCTGTAGTCATTAAACTGCTAAGAAGACCTGCAAATTCTTCATCTTTTGTTATAGAAGAAGGTTCTTCACTTTCCACTCCTGTATATCCCAAAGTCATACCCATAACATCAAGCAACTGACGTGAAGAAGGTATATACCAACCACTGACATTCTTCAATCCAGAAACTGAATTAGTAGTTTTCCATGCTTCATATTCAGCCATCAACTGTGAACTGCTCAAAGAATTCGTATTTACAGCTTCCATAAATTTCTGTGTATAAACATAACCATTATAATCATCGGCAGCCCATGGAGTTTCAATACCTATTGAAGTCAAATCAAGAGGAGTATCGACAGTAGTAAAAGCCTTACGGGCAACACTGCTCAACCCCATAGCATATCCCCAGATTTTTTTACCATTAAAATTTTCACCATAATTCGAAGGAGTATCGCTACCTTTGGCTCCTACAGCAAATACTATTGCTATAGAATTATCTGCTGCATAAGTATCTGAGAAAGTTCCATCTTTCTGAAGGAACTGACCAACTTTCGGTGCTGCCGGATCAACAAATGAATCATCAATATCTACATCAATACCTACATTAGTATTTGCTGATGCAAAATCAATAGAAGCAGTTACTTCATAATTAGCCTGCAAAGGAATATTCTGTCCCTTAACAGTATTGGTTTTATCGCCAACAGTCATAGAGATGTCTCCAAGCTGATTATCATCTGATCCAGCAAAAACATAATTATAGAACCATGTTGAAGTTTCAATATCAACAGGAGCAGAACCTTCTAATTTTATTTCCTGAGTTGTTGCTGTTGTGTTATCCTTGACATTAAAACCGCTAGGAACTGAATATGAAATGCTTAACGATGTAGCATCGTTTACTGTCTGCTGGTTCTTATCTACAACAGATAATTTGGTAAACGGACGTTTAAGAGTTACCGAAGATACTCCATTTAAAGCCTTTCCATAGAAGGCATCACATGCTGTATTGTTGAAAATAGAGTTATCTGTTACTTTGTAAGAGATATTTGCCAAATCGGTTGTTGTATAATATTTGTCAGTATAGTTATCTGCCTCTTCAGTAACTTCATCAATATAGTCAGCCCAGAAATAACAGGTATAGCTATTCTCTGCAGGAGTAAAAGAAAAACGGAAAGCACCATTTACTTCTGATCCTGTTGCTATTTTCTCAATTCTCAAATCTTCGGCAGAAGAATAATCAACCAGCATAATACAACGTAAAGAGTGACCTTCAGGAGGTGTAGGCAAGGCACGTGACTCGCTACTGTTTATAATAGAAGGTACATTAACAGTCATTGTTACAGGAGCAAGCGACTCTGAATTTGTCAAACTTTCCTGAACACATGAAGATAGCCCCATTAACAAAGCTGAAGCTGCAAAAAATAAATTTCTTTTCATAATTACTTATTTTTAGTCATTAAATTATATAATAAAAATATTATTCTACCGGTACTTCTACTTCTGCATTTCCTCCAAAATCTGTATCTACATCTACACCATCACCTGGTTTTGTTGTAAGGAAATCAAAAGTTATTTTCTCATTTTCTGTATTCTGAAAAACAAGATTGAATGTGGAAGAAGCAAGTTCTACTTTTTTATTCGGATCTGTTACATCCTCAACTTTTAATGTTACCGAAAGAGGAGATACAGAATTTCTCGAACGCACATCATCAACAAACACATAATCAAATAATAATGAAAGTTCTTTTTGATTATTTTCCGGCCGCTTGATAGTACGGCTGAAAGACTGGAATTTAAAAGCCTCTTTTGTAATACCGTCAAGTGCATTGAATCCTGTTGGAACATAATCATTATAAGTCAATGTCAACTGGATACTTTCAGTATGTGGATTATTGTCAAGAAATTTCTGTACATCAGTAGCAACAAGTTCATAACGAATCATTGGTGATATGGTTTTTACTTCAACAGGAACCGTTTCACCCCATCTATCTTTGTACTCTGTAAGATCAAGTTCTTCTGAACTATAATATGCTTTCTTATACTCTGAGTTGCCTAAATAATTATTATTGCCTTTTCTGATCAAAATAAGGCCCTGATCAGTATATATATCATATATAGGATTTTCATCTTCGCTATAATAATCTACCCAGGTCACAAGAGTATATTTGCGTGCGTGAAGTTCAAGCTTTACCTCTGTTTGCAAACGATTAGTCAACGGCTTGTCCTCATAAATTATTTTCTGAGCTCTTAGTTCCCTACCTTCATAGGCAGCAACAACGATTCTATGCTTATATATTTTCTCTTCCAAACGTGAATCCAAATCTACGTTTCCAGCCTCAGAACTGCCAAGATCTACAGAAACCACAGCATTCACAGTTACCAAAGTCGGATCTATTCCTATTTCTCCATTTTCAGTCATTTCAGGATATTCCATAAGGCAACTGTTCAACAAAACCGGACAGGCAGCAATTATAATAAAGCGTACAAGCCTATTTATAAATATATTCTTTTTCATTCTTCAAAGTTTAAATGGTCAATTAAAATCGGTAAACTAAAGAAATTCCCAACTTAGTTATACCCCAGTAATTCAATTCATCCGTACAGATCTTGGCACCATTGTCAATGTTATAGAATTCATCGAACTTCATATTGGCATAACCAACCCCTAAAAGAAACTCTGCGCCCCAATGTTCAGAAAAAGGTAACGAGTATCCATAAGTCAAACCTGCACCAAGGAGTGGACGTCCGGCTGTCTGATAACGAATATCTTTCCATTTCACATTAAAGACTCCAGCATGAGCATGAACACCTACAAAATGCCCTTTACCCACATTTTTCATCCACCATCGGACTTCCGGCTGAAAAAGTACAAGTCTCACTCCATGTTCTCTTTCAATATCCCATAAACTCCAGTCGAAAGGAAGCTCTAAAGAAAGTTTCCTATGTAATTGAATGTCTGCTGAAAGATTTGCTACAGCACCAGCCCAATATGCAAAATTTGTCTTAACCGAGACATAACGTTTAGCTATTCCTGTGTCTTTAACCGACTTTTTATCTGTACTTTCTTTTTTAACTGACTCTTTTTCTACCTTTTTCCCAATATTTATACGTGTCTTTGTTCCTTTTGTTTTAAGTGGTTTTTGATAAGAATATGTATCAGTACTTTTTAATTCACTGCCAGAAACATTATATTCAACATTGGATTCTTCAATTACTTCCTCTTCTTTTATACTACTTATTTCATTTGAAATAATCTCATTATTTTCAGATAATAAAGAATTATTATCTACCATTATTTCTGACTCTGTAGTAAAAGAAGCAGTAGCATTATAAAAAGAATCGGTATCTGAAGTACTTTTCTCTTCCATCGCTAATGAAATATGTTCTGACTTAATCTGTTGTTTTTCATTACAACTAAAAGTCATAAAAACTGATAAAAATAAGAGATTCGCAATCATATTATATTTCATTTTCATTTATCATAATTATTAATCTTTCGGTATAAATTTCAAATTTGATGCTTCAACTGCAGTATTATTACTCATCCATTCAGACAGTATTTTTCTGTGAGCCTGCAATATTTGCAAGTATTCATTCTCAACAGCCAAATTAACCATCTCACTTCTATCATCCTGCATATCATATAACTGCTCTCTATAAAGTCCCTTGTCATAAAGTACATACTTATATTTATCTGTTCTTACCATCCAGCCTTTTGTTCCTCCTCCAGTTTCCGTAAACACAGTTTCTGAAACTACATACGGGCGATGTGGTGCATTCAAATCTCCTTTTTCTGCAATATTTCTCACACTCAGCCCTTTCCTTCCTGATGGGAATTCAGTTCCTGCCCAATCACAAACACTAGGCATAATATCAATACCATTGCTTACAAACTGAGACAAGACTTTGCCTGAATTCTTACCACCGGGAAGACAAACTATAAAAGGAACATTAACTATTTCTTCATAAAGTGCTGTCTTCTGATTCCATTGGTGCGCACCTTGGCCGTCACCATGATCACTTGTAAATATAATTACAGTGTTTTCCCACAAATTCTGGCGATCTATTTCATCCAGTATCTTTCCTATCTCCTTATCGACAGTTTCCACGAGTCTGAAATAAGCATTTCTATATCTACGCCAGTCGTCAAACGTATAACCGCTTGTAGGGGCAAGACGATAAACTAAAGATTTCTCATACTTCAGCACATCTGCATCATAAGGTGCTATTTGAAAATTATCAGGAAGATTTGGACAATCACCTATTTCAGGTTCTTTTATATCCGCATAAGGAGTATTCTGCTTACGCGCATACTCACATATATTATGAGGATTGTCAAAAGATGCTACCAGGAAGAAAGGGGTATCGTGTCTTCTTTTCAAGAAACCAACACAAGATTCTGCCAGTCCAAAATCATTATGTAAATGCAAACGTTCAAACCCAAATGATTTTTCTTCGGGCAATGAATTAGTATGTACATGCCATTTTCCTGCATATGCACATTCATATCCTGCATTACTCACTATCGTACCAAGAGTGTTTTGCACAAGCGAATCCGGCAAAGGGAGACCATTTGCAATCTGCCCTATTTCACTCGGCATATATCCGGTAAAAATAGAAGAACGAGAAGGACCACTTATAGGAAATGTACAGTAGGCATTCTCAAAACGTACACCTCTACTGGCCAACTTATCCATGTTAGGAGTATATAAATCAGGATTACCTGCACAACTCATAGCATCAGCTGATTGCTGGTCTGTCATTATTAGAATGATATTAGGCTTCTCCTGTTTGGCAAACACACTTACCGGAATCATTATCCCCAATATCATTACGTTTGGTATAAAAAACTTCATAGTATCAATATTTAGGATTATTAATATTATTCAACTTATAATTTATTTGCATTTCATCCAATGGTATTGGGAAAAGTTCGTGTTTACCTTTTTCATAATTATCTCCAGCTATATAAGCTTTCTCCGAACTGGCATTTACTACTGATTTATCACCTGTAAGTTTTACTGCTTCAGCAAGAATTCCCCATCTGACAAGATCGAATCTTCGATGAAGTTCGAATGCCAACTCAAAACCTCTTTCCCAATACAATGCAGTACGAATACGCCCTTGCTCATTTCCGTCGTCTATAAAAGGAAGATCATAAACCTTCGGAGCTTTATAAAAGTCTGAATAATTAGAAGAATTTATCTGAGTAGCCTCAGCACGTTCTCTTACTTTATTAATAAGAGACCATGCCTCCGTTGTTTTCCCTAGTTCATTATAAGCCTCAGCAGCCATAAGAACAACATCAGCATAACGTATATTGCAGTAATTTACGTCAGTCAGATTTGGATCTCTATAACCGACAGGCATCCATTCTCTTCTCCATTTTCCCGGATACCAATTCTTCTTACTTCTTTCCTGACTTACCTTTACGTGATTATACTTTTCTTTATCCCACTCATATTTGTAACGGCAAATCATGACATCCCGACGTTTGTCGTTTGAGTCAAAAAAATCATACCATTCCGGAATTACACGAAACAAGGCATTAGCTCGTCCCATATACTTTTTACTTTCTGTATTTTTAATTACAGGTGCATCAACATAAGGACCATTGTAAGTTCCCCAGTATCCTCTTGCTCCTGTTTTACCATCAAGCGTATAAAAAGCAACCTCAAATATACTTTCCCTAGTATTTAATTTACCTGCAGAAAAGCTCTTGAAAAGTTCTTCATACCCACCTTCATAAAATCCATGATTACTTTCTGCAAAAGCCTCCCATTCTGAGACAATCTGATTATAGTACTCATGTCTTATTTCATCATCTGGTCTGGTAAGCTCACCGTTCATATTAAGGCTATAACCAGCTCTGAAAAGCAAAGCTCTCATAAGTAAAGCTCTAGCTGCACCTTGAGTTGCACGTTCTGGCGAATCCGCTTCGGTAGCCCACTCGAGATGTGACTTGGCAAAACAAAGATCATCAACTATCTGATTATAAATTTCATCACGTGAAGTTCTTGGCTGATATGTATCTTCATAATTTGTGGTATAGAATGTCTTATATGGAACATCACCCCAATATTTAACAAGATTGAAAGAAAAGAAAGCACGCAAGAATTTTGCTTCAGCCACTAAACTCTGTAAGACTGCAGATTTACTATATCCTTTCATTTGTTCTATTCCTTCAATCATATAATTGGCACGTTCCAATCCCTTATAAGTATCATTCCAAACACTTTCTACGTATTTATTTGTTGTGGAAAGTCTATAGTGAGAAATATCCCTTCTGGCATTATCTGAATTTGTTCCACTAACATAATAAGTATCATCTGAAGAAGCAAAAGCCATTTCATTATCACCATACAAAGAAGGCAAAACATTATATATTCCCACTATTCCCATCTCTGCGTTTTCTTCCGATTTGAAGAATTCCGATTTCTCGTAATAGGAAAGAGGTCTTTCTGTCAGTTTATCCTCACACGATGAGGCAAACAATATAACAGATACACTAATCAATATTTTTTTAATAACAGCTATCATGATTATTAAGATTTATAATGTCACATTTAATCCGAATACAAATGAACGATTACGTGGATAGGCTCCGAAATCTACTCCCGGAGTAAGATTGTTGCCTTTTGTAGAAACCTCCGGATCAAAACCTGTATAAGGTGTAACAATAAAGAGATTACTTGATGTGAAATACAATCTCAGCTTTTTTATACTCCAGTTTCTAAGCATACTGCGAGGAAATGTATATCCCAAAGTCAAGTTACTTAAACGAAGGAATGAAGCATTTTCCACAGCCCATGAATGAACATAATAGCTACCTTGCTGTAAATCTGCCACGGAAGCAACAGTCTTTCCCTGATTTATTTGTTTCAACAATTCAGGATCAGTAACTTTATTTCCTTCAGAATCTATAGTCATCCATCTGTGTGAACTGTTTGCCAGATCAAGAGCATTTCTGTTTGTACCGCCTATAAGAGTATTATTCAATTTTGTTGCATTCAACACTTCTCCACCAATACTATAAGTAAAGAAGAAGCTAAAATCAAAACCTTTATATGATATTGAATTGTTTAAACCTCCATATACAATGGGATTAGCATTTCCAATTACCGTACGATCATTATCGTTCACAATACCGTCATTATTAACATCAGCAAATTTCCAGGAACCTGGTTGTACTCCATCCCTAACAGGAACACCATCCTTTAAAGTATATGTACCTGTAGAAGGATCATAATTAAAATCATCTACTTCATAAAGCCCCAATGTCTTAAATCCATAGAACTGTCCAATCGGCTCTCCTACGGCTATTTTATGAGTATTCTGATTAAATCCGAACTTAGCCTCCTCAAGAAAATAATCCTCACCTGACAGAGCTTCAATCCTGTTTCTATTAAAAGACATATTAAAATCAGTACTCCAAGTTAAATTATCATTCTGTATATTAACAGAAGAAACAGACAAATCTACACCTACATTTCTCGTCCTACCGATATTTCTCAACATAGTGGTATAACCAGAAGAGGCAGGAACTTTAGAATTAAGCAAAAGATGTGAACTCTTATTCAAATAAAATTCCGGAGAAATGGTAAGCCTTTGATCGAAAAAGCCAAAATCAATTCCCATATTAAAAGTCTTATTGGACTCCCATTGCAAATTTTCGCTTGGAATTGCAGAAGGAGCATAACCCGGCGACATGGAAGTGTCACTCGGATATGTAGCTGAAGACAGCAATGACAACGATGCATAACTTGCTATACGATTATTTCCTGCAAGACCGTATCCTGCACGAAGCTTTAAATCGGAAAATACATCCAGTTTTTTTATAAAATCTTCTTCACTAAGTCGCCATGCGGCAGATACAGACGGGAAAAATCCCCATTTGTGATTCTTGCTGAATTTTGACGACCCGTCTGCGCGTACGGTAGCAGTAACAAGATATCGTTCCTTGAAGTTATAATTAAATCTCGAAAAGAACGATAAAAGCTTATCGTCATAATTTACATTAGAAGTAATAGTACCTGGAGTACCAATACTAGTATCATTCAATCCAATATCATTATTAGGGAAGTTTGTTACTGTAGAATTAACCCATTGTGTCCACTTGGATACCCATTCCTGACCAAACATTGCAATAAATTTCTGTTTTTTGGTCTTGTATTCATAGTTAAAGACATTAGATGTCTGAAAACTTCCATTCTCCGAATACTGTATACTACCATTTATACTCGAACGCTTGGCTATAGCTGACAATTCTCCATAGAAACGATCACGACGAAGAATATAATATCTGGTACCAAGAGAACTTTTAAATGTCCAACGTTTACTTATACGGAAATTTAATCCTCCGTTAATCTGAAACGTGCGGGCTGTTCTATCATCTGTTTCCTGCTCTGCTGATATTAGAGGGTTCTGCATAGGATTGGACTCATCATCTACCAGCAATGGGTCCTCCCCTTCTAACAGACCTTGTTCTGTTCCTGTAATACCTGCAATTGGACGATACTGAATAATATGTTCCATCTTATTGAAACGGGCATTACCTTCGGATGTTCCCATTCCGTATATTTTCTGTTGAGTAAAGTTTAAACGTGCATTAACAGATAAACGTTTTCCACCTTTGTGCGAAACATTAAGTGATATATTATGTTTTTCATCACCACTATATACCATAGCACCTAGGTTTTTGAAATAAGCATAGCCCATACTGAAACTTGTATCCTTATTACCTCCTGAAACATTTATTCTATAGTTCTGACTAGTTGTAGTACGTCCCAATACTTCTTCCTGCCAATCTATTCCTCTATCTGAATAATTCTCATCAATTTCCATAAATGAACCGTATAAGTTCTGAAAACGATTTACACCATCTTCACCATTAAAATAAAGATTTCTTTCATAATCCAATATCGCAAACTCTTTGGAAGACAATACAGGCAGCTTTTTCGCTATTTTTGCAAAACCTATATAAGTGTCGAAATTCACATCAAGTTTGGAACCATTCTTTCCCCCACTTTTAGTTGTGATAACGACAACACCATTTGCACCACGTGCACCATATATAGCAGTGGCAGAAGCATCTTTAAGAATATCTATACTTTCAATCTCACCCGGATCAAGGTTTGACATTCCATCTTCACTGGGAAAACCGTCAATTATATAAAGAGGTTCATTGCTTTGAGTGATGGATATACCTCCACGTACACGTATAGAGACAGAAGCTCCAGGTCCACCTTCTGACTGAATTACCTGTACACCAGCCACACGACCCGCCAATGCCTGCGTTACGTCCGAAGTAGGTGTTTTCATAATATCATCACTTTTTACAGAAACAACAGAACCTGTAAGATCACTACGTTTCGATGTTCCGTATCCGATAACCACAACTTCATCAAGAACTTTATTATCCTGCTTCAATTTTACATCTATTACCGTACGGCCTTTCACTGCAATCTCCTGCGAAGCCATTCCTATAAAAGAGAATATCAGAACGTCGTTTGCTTTTGCCGAAATAGTATACTTCCCTTCCATATCTGTAATAGTACCAACATTTGCATTACCTTTAATACGAATATTAGCCCCAATTACTTCAAGCCCTGTATCATCTACTACCTTTCCTGATATGTTTATGTTCTGTGCAATTAAAGTTGCACAAAACATAAACATAAAAAGAAAACCTGTTACTAACTTTTTATACACATTTTTCATAATACTATTCTTTTTCAGCTATTTTACGACTGCAAATATATCTGATTGTATCATATTAAAATTTCAAAACCGTTTTATCTTATTTTGATTACGTATTATTTCTTCAAATCATTATAGCGTTTCAATGCTTCCAAATAATAATAATCAGCATAATTTATTGGTGTATCAATTTCAGAACCATGAGGAAGAGAGCCTACAGAATGCATGAGTACAAAACCCTTGTTTTGACCTTTTTCAGAAAGGTATTTTTTTGAAGATAGGCTTTTCAATATTTCTTCCGCATAATCAAAATATCTGTCACCATTTTCTGCAAATGTACTTAATTCTAAGAATGCAGAAGCTATAACAGCTGCAGCAGAAGCATCACGCGGAGTTTCTCTTTTTATCGGAGCATCAAAATCCCAATAACAAACCTTATCTGATGCTACATTACGTTTTATAATCATTTCTGCTACATTAACAGCCTGATTAAGAAATTTCACATCTTTAGTTTCTCTATAACAAGAAGTATATCCATACACAGCCCAACCTTGACCACGAGCCCAAGCCGAATCATCGTTTTTACCTTGATGAGTACCTTTCAGTTCAACAGAACCGTCATCATTATAACTCACAACATGAAACGAAGTAAAATCAGGACGGAAATGATGTTTCATTGTCGTATATGCATGCTTGATTGCCACTTGTTTATACTTTTGGTTTCCTGTAAGATTAGTAGCGTTAAACAATAAATCAAGATTCATCATATTGTCTATTATAACCGGGTAATTCCAATGCCCGAAGTCCCATGATCTTATACATCCTATCTGCACATTGAATCTTGAACACAAGTTTTCAGCTGTTTCTACTATCACATCCATGATACTGTCATTCGGAGCAAGACGCATTGCATTACCATAACTACAGTTTATCATAAAACCAATGTCATGATTATCTTTATATTTACTGATAGGAAACATTCGATTGGTATAATCTATAGCTTCATTTTTCAAATCAGCATCTCCTGTAAGCTCGTACGCATACCACAAACTTCCAGGGAAAAAGCCACTTGTCCAGTCATATATATTGCAATTTCTCCTTGTTCCTAATTTTTCTTTTGGAGGATTAGCCCATAAAGAATCGGCAAAAGTAGAAGCATCACGTTCCAACTGACTTTCCAAGAAGCTAACATCATATCCTGTCCATAAAGAACGTGGCATCACTACAGAATCCTTTAGTTCTTGTGCCGTGAATTTCAGTTGATAAGATGCAACATCAAGTGCATCACATACCCATTTCTCATTATTTACATTAGACTGACATGATGAAAGAAATATGCCAGATAAAAACAAATTCAAAAAAAATCTCATAATTATAGCTATTTAATTATTACACATGTAGGTTTTAATCTTCTATCAGTCATTTCTTCGGTCTTCCATTCACCATCTATGCAGTCGTATAGAACAGAAGCATTCTTATCTTTTAGTTTATATATTTTTCTTGGTTCAATTTCAATACTTTTTTTACCATAACCAAACTTTGATTTTCCATCGGTTATAATTATACTGGCAGGTTTACTTACATTCAATTCGGCTGATATGTTCCATCCACCCACTTGTATGCCTCCTGACTTATGACAACGTACTATCTTACGTTTCTCTTTTCCATCCTGATCTATTATTATAACGGTAAGTATCCTATTATATTTTGAAGGATGGAAAGTAGCCTTCAAATGCCAATATTTCTCCAAACGTTCACCTCTAACAGCCAGATTTTCATCAGGCTGTTCGGTAAAATCATTTGTCTGCGAGTATATACAAGACTGTTCCGATATAATATAAGCCGTAGCGGTAAAACCACCTTCTTCATTATGAGTAACCAGTGTATTATCATTTATATTGAAACGTACAGGGCTATGCAGCAGCCAGTCCCATCTAACATTTTTCTTTGCCTCCATTTCGTCATATAAAACAACAATATCCTTATCAAGAACAATAACATGGCGAAAGAATTTTGTCAAAGGAGTTTCTCCAAACCCATTTTCAGGAGTCTGCTCTATTCCTACTTTACTGAAGTTTTCGTTCCACATAGGATACTCACTAACACCACAATACGCATTTGAAGCGTCTCCCAATGCATAAGTTATGTGTTCACCTTTCAGCATACGAGTTATTTGCCCATAAGCCCTTGTAGTAAAAGGTTGACCTATGCCATCTACTAGAATTGTGTTATGAGCCCTTGTATGGCGATATGACATTATATTATGAGCATCACTGAAATTCATATAATATCCTGATGAACGATAAACAGGTATTCCATTATAATGAATATTAAATGCATTCTGATTTGAATGAGTATGACTGCCTGAACCAAACGGACTAGAACGAAAACTCAAATACATACCATGTTTATAATCCGACAAAGAATCAATATATATCATCTCTCCACTATCTTTAAACCACACTGATTTAGAGACGTCAGAGGGTAAAGAATTATTTACAGGACGTGATTTACCACTCAACATTCTGTAAAGCCTCAACTCATAATCAGTCTTATACAATTGATTTATAGAGGAATACCATGATGCATAAGGATCACCTGTCTCACGGGCAAGAAAGTCCGCAAATGCGCTACGGATACGCAACGGCTGGTCATTGGTCTTTTCATGCCCATCGCCAAATCCTGCAGACAGAGATTCAGGAGGCCAACTATAAACAAGTCCTTTACCCGCATTTCTATACCATGGATGCTTAAGAAAATCTACACCTGTCAGATACGAAAACAACGAAGCCATATAACTTAAAGTAACTGCATTTGCACTGAAATAGCTTGTCCCATTATGCCAGTTCCCATCTCTATTAAGATTTGCAGCCGGAGCTTTACATGTCCATATTTCGTAAAGATATTCTAAAATCTCCTTCGCCAAAGGATCTTTATCGTGAAAGACCAAAGCAGCCTGAATAAATTTTCTTACAGGAAACTGCCAAAAATGATTGTTAAAAACATGATTTTCTTCATGTCCATACATCAAATTACGATAGTATTCAAACACATTAATAACAAGCTCCTTGATCTTTGTCCTTTCTTCTACTGTCAAAATTGAATAACATGTTTCATACACATTAGCCATAAAAAAAGCCAGGTCACCTGCAAAAAAATCATTTGCCAGACGAGATTCTTCAAATTCCACTGACAACAAACGCCTGGCAAACTGCACCATTTTATCAGCATATACCTGACGATCCATTAGGATATATGCGGTTTGCAATTTAACTGCAAGCTCTGACATTTCACTCAATTTATTATAAGGATTAACATCAAAAGTATAATTTGCCGCAATTCCTTGCCTTGCCTGACTTATCATGTCATTATACTCAGGATGTTTATATATATCTTTTCTAGCATTCTCTATTTTGTCAGACAAGAAACAATATATTCTATTTCCTTTTTTAGGAACATTTGAAAGAAATACATCAAAAGAAGGAGTTACAAATTCGGGGATATCATCAGTAATCTCGAAAGAATAGGTTTCACTCCATTCTGAAAATTTACCTTCAGCAGAAACATTACGAAATCTCCAGTACCATATTCCCGGTTTCAAAACCTGGTGGGGATTGAACATACACCACGGACGAATTTCGGAATATATAGTAGCATTATCTGAAAATTTATTATCACAAGATAATGCAAACTGTATATTCTCTTCCTTTTTCATAGATAATGGTACAAATAACGCACACGGATTTATATATAAAGTTACCCCTTTTTGTGGATACGGAACAGTCCTTACATTCTCATGAATGTAATTATAACGTAAAATCGAATTAACGTCAACAATAGACAAAAACAATATTAGAAATGTAAAAAGTAATTTCTTTAATTTATTATTCATGGTATTAAGTTTTAATGTCACAAAAGTAGTATGTACCAATCATTTATCATTTTCAATACTGTTGCAAATACTTTCAAATCCGTTTCGTTTGGCAGAATTCATAAATTTATCTTCATTTATAAACGATATCAAAGATAACTATCATTATTATTCCTATAATTTGTAACTGAAAAGTATATATTTTCACATATTATAATTACCTTTGGTTTTAAACTATATTAATGGCTATAAAATTAACTGTATGACCAAAAACAACCTACTTACAGAACAACTGAGATATACAGGCGAGAACATATGTCCTACCAAAATAAATCTGTGTTCATATAAGAAAGACTCCATCACGTATCATAAGGATATAGAACTAGAGCATCTTCAGGAATTAATGAACGAGGACGAAATAAACTGGATACAGATTACCGGTATGCAGGATACTGATAAAATAAAAAATATATGCCAGATGTTCTGCATCGATTTTCTGACTACTCAGGATATCCTTAATCCGGAACATCTCACAAAAGTGGAAGAACACGATGATTACAATGTAATAATCATCAAGCTCCTGACGATGAACAAGGATAGAGATTATGAATCGATGCAACTATGTATCATTCAAGGCAAATCATATGTTCTCACATTCGTTGAAAAAGAAACAGATTTCTTCAATGAGATTATTTCCGCTCTGAACAAAAACACATTGAAGATCCGTCACCGCCAGTCGGACTATCTGCTAAGTGTGATACTGAACAGCTCCATGGCAAACTTCATGTCAGTGCTGACAACCATGGAAGACGAGCTGGAGGATATGGAAGAAGCCCTAATAGTTCCCCACAATCCGGACGCACCGGGAATAGAAAACATACAGAAATACAGAAAAAACTACCGTATCATAAAGAAATGTATCTTCCCGATGAAGGAACACATCAACAAACTGTTTCATGCCGACAACGAACTGCTGAACGAACAGCAACGTCCGTTCTTCAACGATGTGAACGACCACCTGCAATTCGTACTTCAGACAATGGAAAGCTGTCGTGACCTTATAACAGCCATCGTTGACCTATACATATCAAGAAACGACCAACGTCTGAACGACATAATGAAACAGCTCACCATAGTTTCCACTATCTTCATCCCTCTGACATTCCTTGCCGGAATATGGGGAATGAACTTCGAATGGATGCCCGAATTGCACTGGGAATACGGATACCTTTTCGCATGGGCACTGATGCTGACTATGGGTATCTCACTTTTCTTCTTTTTCAGACACAAAAAATGGTAACAGACTATGCGTAAACAGGAATTATACAATAAGGTTATAGAATATTTTGAGAAGGCAATGCCGGTGGCAGAGACAGAGCTACATTACTCAAACCCTTTTGAACTGCTAATTGCAGTGATACTTAGCGCGCAATGTACGGACAAGCGTGTGAACATGATAACTCCACCGTTGTTTCACGACTTCCCTACTCCGGAAGCCCTTGCCGCAAGCACTCCGGAAGTGATATTCGAATATATCCGCAGTGTGAGCTACCCCAACAATAAGGCCAAGCACCTCGTCGGAATGGCAAAGATGCTCGTAAGCGAATATAACAGCACTGTGCCGGATACACTGGAAAAACTTGTGAAACTACCTGGTGTGGGCCGCAAGACCGCCAATGTAATACAAAGCGTGGTATTCAATAAAGCCGCAATGGCAGTAGATACACATGTGTTCCGCGTGAGCCACAGAATCGGTCTGGTACCGAAATCATGCACCACTCCGCTTGCCACTGAGAATTATCTGATGAAATATATTCCAAAGGATATTGTTCCTAAAGCTCATCACTGGCTGATACTGCACGGAAGATATGTCTGCATTGCACGTTCGCCTAAATGTTCGGAATGTGGATTAAACGGAATATGTAAAGAATCCCTTAAAGTCAAACCTGAATAAATTATTCATATCAACATAAATAACATAACTCAAACAAGAAATAATATTACACCATGAAAAAATTAAATCTTTTATTATCGGCTTTATTTATAAGTCTGACTTGTTCCGCTCAGGAATCATTATGGGGTGGACAGAACATCACTTCGCCTGAAATACACCCGAACAATACCGTAACTTTCCGTTTTCATGCACCCAAAGCTGTTCAGGTAAAGGTTACAGGCGACTTCCTGCCTACTGTAAAAATGGATACTCAGTTCGGTAAGGTAGATGTACCGGGATATGCCGAGCTGAAAGAAGGCAAGAACGGTGTTTGGGAATATACCACTCCACAACCTCTTGCTTCAGAGCTTTACAATTATTCGTTCATAGTTGATGGTCTGAAAGTGACAGATCCGAACAATGTATATGTGAGCCGCGATGTAGCATCCGTTTTCAATATATTCATAGTAAAGGGAGAGCCTGGCGACTTGTACAGTGTAAACAAGGTTCCCCATGGAACGGTAACGAAACGCTGGTATCACAGCGACGCCTTAGGCTATGACCGCCGACTGACTATCTATACACCTGCAGGTTATGAAAACAGCAACAAGCGCTATCCTGTGCTTTATCTGCTTCACGGAATGGGTGGCGACGAAGATGCCTGGACCACTCTTGGAAGGACAGCACAGATAATGGATAATCTGATAGCTAAGGGAAAGGCAGAACCTATGATAGTGGTGATGCCAAACGGAAATGTAGATCAGGAAGCTGCTCCTGGAGAATCGTCTTTAGGAATGTACAAACCGACAATGAATCTTCCAAGAACAATGGAAGGCACCATGGAGACTACCTTCCCTGAAATAATGAAATTCATAGAAAAGAATTACAGGGTTGAGAATAAAAAATCCAAACGTGCCATAGCCGGCCTTTCAATGGGTGGATATCATTCACTTCATATCTCCAAAGAATATCCGGACAAATTCGATTATGTAGGTCTTTTCTCTGCAGCAATACTTCCCGATAAGGAAAAAGATTCAGATATCTATAAAAACATGGAAGAAAAACTGGCTAAACAGTTCAGCAAAGCCCCTAAACTTTACTGGATTGCAATTGGAAAGACAGACTTCCTGTATAATGCCAACGTGGAGTACAGAAAGCTGCTTGACAAACACAACTACAAATATGTGTATAGAGAAAGCGACGGCGGACACATCTGGCGCAACTGGAGAATATATCTGTCTGAATTTGCTACAATGATTTTCAAATAATAATTCCAGGACTAGCATGATTGGTTTTTTAAAGAAAAACATTGCCGTAATACTGTTTATAGTATTGTCATTGATTTTTGGAGGATGCATCGGATATTCATTAATAATTTTTTTCGGCAAGGAACAAGGTTTTGTTTCTCTTATAACAAATCTGTTGCTTTCATTCCTGATAATGATTGTATGTATCTTCATGCAGATAATAATACATGAAACGGGACATCTTACTGTAGCTCTGATGCGCGGATGGAAATTCATTTCCTTTATGGCATTCGGTTTTATACTGACCAAGCGTGACGGGCACTACAGACTCTCTACCATGAAACTTGCGGGTGCCGGAGGGCAATGCCTTCTGCTCCCACCCGAAAATGGAGACTCGGATTTCGGGATTATGCTTTACAATCTTGGAGGCGTAATATTCAATCTGATGTTTTCCGTCATTAGCGGGATATTGTTGTGGACATGCCACGAATCGCTAAACCCATATCTGAATATATTCCTGATGCTGTTTGCAGGTGTAGGGATATGCTTTTTTCTGGTAAACGGTATTCCTTCCACTTTCTCAGGTATCCCAAACGACGGTTACAATATATTGCGACTCAGAGAAGACAAGTTCTCCACACAGGTGTTTCTGGATTCACTCCGTTTTCTGGCAAAAACACAAAGTGGCAAAAGGCCTCACGAAGCTATGGAAGAGTATTATTCAGACAATAAGCGGCTCGACATGTCGTCTCCGTTTCATGTCTGTGCCCTTACCATGGATCTGGCTGTGGCACTTGACAGACTGGATTTCGATAAAGCACATAATCTGATAGCCTTAGCCGAAGAAAGATGGAATGAAATAATTCAGATATACAAAAACGAAATAGCTATGGAACGTCTGTTCCTCAATCTGATAGACAATGGTGATAAAAGCAAAATCGAAGAGGCTATCAATGACAAAAATATTATGATTTACTTGAACCAGAATGCCACATTCCGACCTTCCGCGTTAAGAATCCAATATGCCATTGCCCTGATTTACGATAAAGACCGTGAAAAGGCAGACAAGATTATGGAACGTTTCAACAAAATTTCCGAGAGTTATTATAACGTGGGCGATGCCTTATGCGAGAAAGCTCTGATGAAATACACTTCCGTATTTTATAGTGATATAAGCAAACAGTAAATTTTATTCCTTTATAAAAAGCGAAAAAGAGCAACCGAAGCCCTGAGACCTTGGTTGCTCTTTACGTTTATATCAGAATATGACAACTCCTACAGACAATGCCGAGAACTCCGGACCATACGTAGTGTCAAGCACCTTACATGGGCTATACTTTACATAGAACCCTAAAGTATTGAAACCGAATGAAGCCTGAATATCAACTGTCACTGGAGTCTGATGAATATTATCATCCGTCAGTTTAAACTTTTCTCCATTCAGCTTGTAGCGTGTCTTCATACTGGCATGCGTATTGAAATTGATAATCGGTCCGAAACTGAAATTGAAGTTATTTTCCGTTTTATGAGTAAACATAACTGGAACGGACCAACTGAATACCTTGATACGAGAGAACTGAATATCAGCATCTTTAGGATAAGCACCGATAGACATATCCGTACCAGGCTCTTTTACGAAACGCTGCTTTCCGGTCATACGGTAATTACGCCAACTGCAAGCCACACCGATGGAAAAAGATGTATTTGTTCGCCATGGATAATATTCCCAACCAAACGAAGGAGTAGTAATTTCCCATGAAGAACCCATGGTTACATCCATATTGTCGGGAGCTCCCTGAACTGTGGAAAGTCCTATTTTGAAGTCCTTGACCACAAATGCATTCCGTTTACGTTTCTGTTCTTCTGTATGCTTTCTGAACGGGATATTGAAATCCCAGTCACTGTTACGTTCTTTTGTAACCGAAACATCCGAAGGGGATATTTCCACCTCACGGACATAACGGAAATCCGGATTGTCTTTCTTTCCGTCAATTTCTACCTTCATGCGGTTGTTTGACTCTGTTATTGTTACCCTATCAGGGTTATCAATACTCATTACATTCTCAACCTTCAATGAGTCTTTACTTTCAGCATACCCGCCTGCCGCAATCAGCAATGTTGCTACAAGCAAAATCATTTTCTTCATATCTTTATAATGTTTTATTTGTTTCTTCCTATTTAAACATCTGTTTCAGTTCTTCCAGGGTAACCTGTCCTTCCATATATACCACCGTAACTTCCGGTTTCTTTGTACCGTCAGAAACCACAGAGGTATTTCTGTAGAACAGATATCGGTAACTTTCATCCTGTGGCGGGAAACAATAGAAACCATAATACAACTGTGTACCAATTTTCCCAACTTCCTTGTCAACAGCCGTTTCCGCATCCTTTACAACAAGTGCCTCTATCTCATCCGACAATGCCGGAGCATCTGTTACTGTCAGACTACGGAAAAGCGTCAGATGATATTTCTTCAGTTCCTTACCTTTGATAAGAACCTCTACCGCCCTCTTGTCATGCTTGAAGCGACCGTCGAACAAGGTTTCCACATGCATACCCTTCTGTGCCGACATAGGCAGCACAGCCAGCATGGTAATTCCCAGTATAATCAATCGTCTTATCATATCTCATTATTTTTTAGTTTTCAACTGATGTTCCAATTGTCTGAAAGATGTCCGACAATTGTTCCTGAACTGTTTCCTGTGGCAAATCATGTCGCACTTTATCGATGGATTTCATAGCCTCCGAAAAAACTATTTCCTTATCAGTGTAACGCTCACCGTTGATATAGGCCACACAGACGTTAGTCCTTTCTGCCACCTGCCATACAGCAGTCAAGGCCAACACACCCGTAATAGCTGCGGCTGCCGCATAATATCTCAACCGTACTCTACGCGTACGCTGCCTGTTATGTATTGCACGTCCTGTAGCGACAAATCCCATTACGGCACGAAGCTCGTCGAACTCCTTCCCTTGCGAAGCCGGTGTGGCGAGAAAACGTGCCAATGCTTCTTCTTCAACATCTGTTGTCTGGGCTTCAAAGTAGCGTTCCGCCAACTCTTTCCACTGCTGATAAGTTCGTTCGTTTTCTTTCATCGTTCCATCTGTTTTAAATAACAATCCCTGATTTCTTTTCTTGCTCTCGACAGTTGCATCCGCACAGCCGGTTCCTGCATTCCGAGTATTTCGGCTATTTCATCATACTTTTTTCCTTCATACTCTTTCATCCGTAAAATCTGTTGTTGCAGAGGTGTCAGCCTGAGTTCTATGATACGTTCCAACGTGCGGAAACGCTCTTCTCTCTCAATACTCTCATCCGCCTGGTCGCAAACGGATTCATCTCTGTTCTCATCCAACTCTACAGTAGGAATATTGTTCCTCTTGCGCAGTGTGTCAATACACAGATTTTTCACCGTCACTACCGTAAGTGCCTCTGCTTCTTCGCGCGAACCGATCTTGTCAGCATGTCGCCACAACCGGAAGAAAGCCTCCTGAAGTGCATCGTCGGCATCCTCCTTATTGGGGAGGAAACGCATTGCAAGCCTGAGAAAATTCTTCCTCAGTTCTGTAAAAGTCGATGTCAGTGTTTCTTTACTCATGCTTTTTATCGGGTCCGTACTATTCGTTTTCAAAAAGGTAAACGTAAAGATATAGGTTTTGTAACAGAGAAGATGAATATTTTTTTATTTTTATCTGGGAATATTCGTTATTTAGCAGCAATTACATTCCTGATAAAAATATACTCAAAGCTTTGTCAAATTCAAGGAAAGAACATATATTTGCAAACGTAACACATTGATAATTAATATATTAAATATAATAATAAATAAAAATAAATATGGAATTAAAAGAGAAAATCAAGAACTTCAATTTAAGAGAACATGAAGGAATAGATAAGGATGACAAGAACGGTAAAATATCTGAAGCGTTCAAGCCTATAGCAGAAACTATATTGTCAGGCCATTTTAAAGTCACCAAGAACAACAGTGATTCTTATGTAACCGTCCACCCTACCTGTGTTGAGATGTATTACCATGAGGAAGGAGAAGGTGAGGATAAGATTAAAGACTATATTGTATATCATAGAGACAGTAATGATGGAAAAAAGATGCCTGTATTTCCAATAGGAGTATTACACAACCACGTTTCCGGAATAGACATAACTTTTGAAAAAGTAGTCGATAACTTGCCTGTTAGATTCTCCGCTTTGATAAAAGAATTTTGGATAGATAAGAGTAATAAGAAAGAGGAACAGACTGAAAAGTACGGTGAGGAAAACATCAAAGTATGCTCTGAATCAAATCCTGAAAAAAGATCCACTTACCTATATGAGGCATTATATTCTCAATATTCTGTATTTGATGGTTTTAGTGTGAAATGGGTTGACGGCAACGAGAATGACAGAAAAAAGATACGCTGTGTGAATACTAGATTAAATGTTGCTGAGTATGATCATTTTGAGAAGATACCAGCATCAAAGACTAAGGAACAACTAACAAAAAATAATAAATACAAACAATGCCAAAGAATGTGGAGATACTCAATAAACAAAGATTGATATGATACCCGATTACCAATGTAACGCAGTCTATTTCTCAGAATGGCTTAAAAACGATTATCCTGATATATACCATGGATTGGCAAGAATATTGAACAGGCATAATGTAGCTTATGACATCATTCCAAACACAAAGGATGTATGGTGCAGGGACTACATGCCGATACAGCTTGATAAAGAGAGATACCTATGCTATGAATATAAGCCAGACTACTTGATGAATAGCGCAAGCAATCGAAAATATATTACAGATTCACTGGACATATGCCGAGACATGCAATTAAAGATAAAGGACACTCCTCTAATCATAGACGGAGGTAATGTCGTTAAAGTTGGAAACAAAGCAATAATGACAGAAAAGGTCTTTGTAGAAAATCCGACAGTAAATGAGAATACTCTAAAAAATCTTCTGGAGGAACAGATGGAATGTGAAATCATCTTCATTCCTTGGGACAGAGCTGAAAAATATGGTCATTCTGACGGGATAATCAAGCCTATTTCCGACAATTCCATACTTATGACAAACTATCACGACTTTGACAAGGAATACAGCAATGAAGTGATAAATAGGCTTTCCGACAAGTTTGAGATAAAGATACTGTCCTATAACGTCAAAAAAACATCACCAGAAAGTTGGGCTTACATTAACTTCCTGACTGTAGGAAATCTAATTGTATTGCCATCTTTAGGGAAAGAAGAGGATGAGCAGGCATTGGAACAGGTTAATGCATATTACCCCTATTACACAATCGAGCAGCTCAATATTTCTGATTTGGTAAAGGATGGCGGTGGTATCAACTGCGTAAGCTGGTGCAGATATGCAAACGAACAGGAAACAAGATATCTGAAATTGTACAATAGCCTTGATTATGAAGACGATTCAACAAAAAACCGCATGTTCACCGATGAAGAGATAATCTTCATGTGTAAACATAACATAAGAAAATTTGCCGACAAATTCCCGGGAATAGCCGAATACTACATGAAATGTCTGGATGATTAAATCTTATTCTGTCCATATATAAAAAAATGAGTAACCGAAGCCTAGCAACAGTTACTCATTTTTTCGTTTCATGCTAACTCACTCAGAAACAAACAGATACAATTAAATCCAACTGTTTGGATATTTCATCAAATCGTTGGTTCAAATCAAGGGTTTTAACGAGAAATCGGTTTTTACCTATAACAACATCAAGTTCAGGAACTGTTTCCTCTTCCGTTTTTGCGTACAGCAAAACGCCTGAAACATTACCTGAATTATCACAATCCTTATTCTTAACATAAGTAAAAATCTGATACATATTTCCAGAATGAATAGTAGATTTACCAAACTGGGTTTGAGTCATACTACCATAATACTTGGTGTCAATTATAAGTGTCTTATCTCCATTATGTAATGATATATCTGTTTTCATTGAAGGCAAAAAATCAACAACAGCGCTTTCTGTATCATAAATATCCCATTCAACCATATCCGAATTTGCCTTCAAATATTTGTGATGCTTACGGTAATACTCCAACACAAAACGTTCAAAAAGCTTGTTCATGTGTTCATCAGTAAATGTAGCCATCTTAAACTCGCCTTTCTGAGTTGTCATCAAAACTCCATCAACAATAAAATAGCATATATTCATCAGCATCCTGTAATTCTGATTATTACGCTGAAATCTCAATAATTTCCATTTTACTGTCATCAGATTTAACTCATGAACATTTCCAAAGAATGGCAAAATAGAACGTAAACCTTTTTTATATTTATGACGTAAACTGTTATTCCTAATCAATAAAAGTATTGTACTTTTTATTATCTGATTGAAGATATTATCCTCTGACAACTCATCATAATCACATCCCAACAGACTTTTATGTTGTATCATACAGTTGATGGTATCTTCAATATCCAAACGTCCTTTCAACACAGGTAATATTTCATGACAATTTACATATTCTTTATATAGTCCTTGTTTCAGCTGCAACGAAACACCTTTATACAGAATTTCAGCAAATAATTCCAATATCTGCTCGAAATCCTCCTTTGCAATATCATCATAGTTGTTCTTACGTAATTCCTGAAAAGCATAAGTCAACATATAATAAATATTGCGAACCAATATGCCTTTGTCTCTAGTCATTCAATGCTGATTTTAATTTTTCAGACCATTCATTAACTTTATTCTTATTATCGAACCAATATTCTTCAAGCATTGGGATGATATCATACTCTACCACTCCCCTTAAAAAATCATCAGTAACATCCACAGGATTTTTAAAACATAAATAGCTGTGACCTATTTCAAATCCGCTTCCTAAAGAATCATCCTCTATTATCTTTTTATTAAGTTCTATTATTTTCCTGACAAGTTTTTCAAGTTTTGGATTTGTTACCAATGAACATTTCTTCTTAAAACCTTCTGTTTCAAATCCTGGTTTGATATTAAAGAAACTGAATCTTCGGCGAAGAGCATAATCTATCATAGCTAGACTTCTGTCGGCTGTGTTCATCATTCCTATTATATATAGATTTTCCGGAACATAGAACTTTTCGCCTGTATAAGCCAGTGTCATCTTATTCTTTTCGCCACGATAATCTTTTTCAATAAGCATAAGCAGTTCACCGAAAATCTTTGACAGATTACCTCTATTTATTTCATCAATTATAAAGAAGTAGTCCTTATCCCTATTATTCTTTGCAAGGGTGCAGAAATCATAGAAGATTCCTTTTCGAAGAATAAACTTATCTTCTACAGGTCTGTATCCCATTATAAAATCTTCATACGAATAATTTTGGTGAAACTGTATGAAGCATATACGACTGTCATCTTTAACTCCCATAACAGAATATGCCAATCTTTTAGCGCTGAACGTCTTTCCCACACCTGGTGCCCCTTGTAGAATTACATTCTTCTTTACTTTCAACTGGTGAGATAGTCTATCGTAATCCTTTTCATCCATGAATACTTCATTAAGGAAATCCGATTTACTGTATTTCTCCAAAGACACAACATCCGGCAACTTATTGCTTTCTCTGATAAGATCAATGATAATCTCATATTCAGCACAAGTCAATTTAAAGAAACTACCATTAGGATTAACAAGGAATTCCATATTTCTCAGTTCCGCTATTTCCTTAATAGTAGAAAAGTCTATAGGTGAAGATAATGTCTCTGTTTTCCTGAACATTATCTTTTCTCCATCATTGGCTTTTGCCACTTCGGCAAGTCCTAAAATCTGTTTTGTAGGATTTGATTCATAACATACTACAATATCACCTTCCTTGGCATCAATAAAATTCTGATAAATACGTCGCTTATTGCCGTTATCATTAAATAATGTATAGTCCTGAAGATCTCCTACCACCCATTCAGACATACTCCAGACCTTAGGGTTAGCATTAAGCCACCAATAGTTTTTGTTTTTTATGGGTACGGGAACAGATTCCATCACTTTATAATTATCAACATTAAAAATCTTCTTATTCTCACTTTTGCCAGCTATTGAGAACTTTATAGGCTTACTAATGGAATATACAAAATCGACTGTAGCAGTTTTCATATAGTGATCAGGATAACAATCACTTGTCATTACGTTTTTAAGCATATGACGCAAATCAGAATCGTACATCAACATTTCGGATATTTCATCATACAACTTATATACCATAATAACAGCTTCCGCTTTCTTGGCAAACAATTCTTTCCCATTAATTTCTTTGAATATTTTTTTCGCAACAGCCGGCTTGTATATATAATATTTATCAGGGAAACGAAGCCATAAATATATACTTATCACAGTATAACTCTGAAAATGATTTTTATTTCCATCAATATCCCATTTTGAATGAATATACTTAATTCCTTCTATAAATGACTCTATTCGTATAACCAAGTCTTGACTTTCATCATACAACATTTTAAACAACAAACGTACTTCTTCAGGATAAGATTCCGCATAGCTTCTTATCATTTTACCTGGAAAATTATTCATGAATGCCAATAAATTCCTTGTTCTTAATAAAGACGATTTTAACATTGAAGAAAAATCCTTAGCATCAATATCCCAATTATCCTGGAAGCACTTTACAGCCTTCCATTTGTATATCTCATATGGTATCGTATCATTAAATTTTTCTTTGTACTCGTGTATTAGTTCTTTCAACTTTAAATTATTCATAGTATTGATATTTAAATTTATTTATAAGGCCTTCCCCGCCAATAACGATTCATACTGATAACTTGTATTCTCATAATACATAGAACTATTATAGTCATCAATTTTAGTAATAATCCATGAATTATAGACTTTTATAAGGGCACTAATTATGTCTCCATCCGAATTATCAGCAAATTTAAGGATAATACGTTGTAGTACTTTACCAATATCCCAATGTGTAGGAATACCGTCTTCAGCCTTAGATACATTATCATAGTGTCCTAGAACTATACCATATTTATTAATAATTTCGTCTGTTACCTTATCAATATTCTCGCAATGATATACCTCTGCCAATTCATAATAATGCTCCAGTCCTTTCCGACCTAAAGCATTGACAATGACACTACGTTCATTTTTTGTTTGCCTTCCGATATATTCTATTAAACTGCATAAAAAGAACAAATCATTCTGTTTACTGTCTTCTCTTCCATTCATTTTTATTTCCTCATTATAAATGACTAAAATGCAATGTATTTCCAAAAATAATAAAAGAACTCTTTCCTTGCAAACCAAGAATAATTTTTTACCACATACATATGAAAAATGAGCAACCCAAGCCCCAGCTCCGGTTGCTCATTTTGCACATCCCGCAATATTAAAAATCAATGATTATGACACTCATGTCCGTCGTCACCATGATGACTGCATGCCTCGCCAGAGTCTTTCAACTCACCTTTGAGATAAGCCTCAACCACATCCATTACCAGACCGCTGCAACCTCTCACTACCTCGATTCCGCAAGAAGACAGTTTGTTGAGGGCACCCATACCCATATTGCCGGCAAGCATAAGTGTCACTCCGTCTTCCTGAAGCTGGTATGCTATGTTAGACTTACATCCGCATCCTTCAGGTGAAGGCATGATTTCTGTTTTTGCAACTTCATTATTGTCATTGACTGTTATAATCGTGTAGAACGCACAATGTCCGAAATGGTCGTCAATATTGCCATTTCTTGTCGGTAATGCTATTTTCTTCATATATCTATAAAATTAAAATAATACTTACATTTTTTCTCCATGACCGCACGCGAAGAACTCACTCAAAAGTTCCGGTACGGGCAGACCTTCGCATTTCAGTTTCTCCATACACTGCATGGCCTCCGTTGTGAGTGAGAAATAAATCTGACGTTTGTCTTTGTCGCCGAAATCCCTTATCAGAAATCCCTTGTCCTCTATCGAGCGAAGGACTTTAGAGAGGTGCGACGACTTGAAACCAGTGATTTGTGAAATCTCTCCTGCGGCAACTTTCCTGCTGCCAATGCTGCACATCACCATAGCCTCGTTGAGTGATATGCCGTAAATCTCCATAAGGCTATCCTCCAGTTCGGTGATAGCCTTATAAAGTTCACGCATCTTGCATATACATGATATTTTCTCCATGCGTCAGATAAACAGATTTACGTTAGACTCCTGTGCCCTGTCCATGTATGTGGCTACTCCGCCTATCGTTACATTGTCGAGCAACTCTTCTTTCTTCACTCCCATTACGTCCATCGACATCTGGCAAGCGATAAACTCTACACCATTGTCGATAGCCTGTTGTCTGAGGGATTCCAGCGATTCGATACCCTTGTTCTTCATGATGTATCTCATCATCTTCGAGCCGATACCGCCCATATTCATCTTCGATAGTTTGAGTTTCTTCGAGCTTGAAGGCAGCATCATGCCGAACATCTTACCGAAGATGTCTTTCTGAACACTCGGCTTGCGTTCCTTCTTGATGGCATTCAGTCCCCAGAATGTGAAGAAGATAGTAACCTTCTTTCCTGTGGCGGCAGCTCCGTTTGCCAGTACGAATGTGGCAAGAGCCTTGTCGAGGTCATCGCTGAAAAGGATGAATGACTTTCCGTCTGCCGAAGATTGCTGCTTTACTGCCTCTGCGGCACATGCCGTAGCCTTCTCGATTACTACCTTATATATACCTGCAGAAGGTGAAGAAGATATGAACTTATTACCCGTAGTGCGGCACCATGATTCAGCGTCTCTCGGGAAACCGGCATCTGTAGCCGATATCTCAAGTCTTTCTCCAGGTTTAAGTCCTTCCATTGTCTTTTTCAGTTTCAATATCGGACCAGGGCACTGCATACCGCATGCATCAACCTTTATGGTCTTTGCTTCGCTCTGTTCCACTACACACGAACATGCCTCTTTTGCTTCGGCAGCACACTTCATGGCATCATCGCCGGGAGTGCAGACTTTTGTCACGGCTGCCTTGTATGTCTTTACACCACCTATCAGATTGCGCACATCCTTGAACCCGTTTTCCTTCAGAATGTTCGATGCAAGATAACCTCTCAACCCTACTCCGCAATACAGGAACACAGGTTTATCTGTCGGTATCTCACCCATTCTGTTGCGCATATCGTCAAGAGGGATATTTATCGAGCCGTGTATATTGCCCAAAGAATATTCGTCAGGAGTTCTCACATCTATAAGAGTGACCTTAGAAAGATCCGCGTCACGAAGTTCACGCCAGTAAAGCGGAGTCATCTTGCCTGAAAGGATGTTTCCTGCCACATAACCTGAAACAGCTACAGGGTCTTTGGCTGACGAGAATGGTGGAGCGTACGCATGTTCCAGTCTTGTAAGGTCATATACCGTACCTCCGTTTTTCACTACCAAAGCATATTCGTCTATACGCTTGTCCACACCGTCATAACCCACAATCTGCGCTCCGTACAGACGACCGTCCTCCGGTGAGAAAGTAATCTTTATATCCATCTGCAACGCTCCGGGATAATAACCGGCGTGTGAGCCAGAATGTATTGTAGCCGAAAGATACGGTATTTCCATCTGTTTCAGACGCTTTGCTGGAAGACCTGTAGAAGCTACCGTAAGGTCGAACACCTTGGCTATGGCTGTTCCTATCGAACCTTCGTATTTAACCTTATTGCCGAACACCATATTGTCGGCCACAATTCTTGCCTGACGGTTTGCCGGTCCTGCAAGGAAGTTAAGCCAAGGCTTTCCTGTTACTGGGTGAGGGAACTCTATAGCATCTCCCACCGCATATACATCGGCATCCGATGTCTGAAGATATTCGTTCACGTAGATACCCTTCATCTCGCCCAACTTCAATCCTGCCTCTGCCGCAAGTCTTGTCTCCGCGCGAACACCGATAGAAAGTATCGCCAGTTCGGCAGTAAGCGAAATTCCGGACTTGAAGTTTACATCAAGCGAAGTGCCGTTGTCCTTGAAAGACTCAACCGCCTGTTCAAGATACAGCTTCACGCCCTGCTGCTGCAGATGTTCGTGTACGAGTGCCGCCATGGAATAGTCGATAGGTCCCATCACCTGATTTGCCATTTCCACTACAGCCACTTCCATTCCTGCATGTCTGAGGTTTTCAGCCATTTCAAGACCGATAAAACCGCCACCAACAATAACGGCACGCTTTACAGTGTTCTTGCTGATATATTCTTTGATTTTGTCAGTATCGTTTACGTTTCTCAGCGTGAATATACCCTTGCTGTCTATCCCCTGCAACGGCGGAACCACCGGCGATGCTCCCGGCGACAAAAGAAGTTTGTCGTATTGCTCACTATATTCCCTGCCATCCTTGGTACGCACAGCAACTGTCTTATTCTTAACATCGATAGATACTACTTCCGAGTTTGTTCTAACGTCGATGTTGAATCTCTTGCCGAAAGCCTCCGGAGTCTGAACGAAAAGTTTATTCCTGTCGTCTATCACTCCGCCGATATAATATGGCAATCCACAGTTGGCATACGAAATGTACTGCCCTTTCTCGAACATGATAATCTCAGCCTTCTCCGTGTTTCTGCGAATTCTTGCCGCTGCAGTGGCTCCTCCTGCCACACCTCCTACTATAAGATACTTCATAATGTATTATTGTTTTATTATTTTATTCACCACTTAAAATATTTTCCATTGGAAACTTTTGCAAAGAAATAACTATTTTCCCAATAAACAAAATGATTAACATTTATTACGGATGATATGGAAAGAATTAAACGCCCGGCAAGAAACTTACCATAGGCATGAAATAAAACATTTTTGATTTGACATTTTCTATAAATATAGATTACTTATATGTAAATACAACTTATATTTATATAGATACAACTTGTGTTTTTATAAATATAAGTTGTATTTATAGATTTTGTAAGGTTATTTGCATATTTATGACTTGAAACCATATAATAGAAAAGCCGCTGAAGAACTATCTCCAACGGCTTTAATCATATTTATCATTATATCTATCAATCTTCCATCAACTTGCGGTAACGTACCCTCTTAGGTTCCACATTACCCATGCGCTTCATCTTGTTTTCTTCGTATTCTGTGTATGAACCTTCGAAGTAGAACACTTCGCTGTTGCCTTCGAAAGCGAGGATATGAGTACAGATACGGTCGAGGAACCAACGGTCGTGACTGATTACTACGGCACATCCTGCAAAATCCTCAAGACCTTCTTCAAGGGCACGGAGAGTATTTACGTCGATATCGTTGGTAGGCTCGTCGAGAAGCAATACATTACCTTCTTCCTTCAGTGCCATTGCAAGGTGAAGACGGTTTCTCTCACCACCTGAAAGCATTCCGCAAAGTTTTTCCTGGTCGGCACCTGAGAAATTGAAGCGGCTCAGGTATGCGCGTGCATTGACATCTCGGTTACCCATGCGGATAAGCTCGTTTCCTCCGCTTATCACCTGATATACAGTCTTGTTAGGGTCGATATCCTTGTGCTGCTGGTCAACGTATGCCACTTTTACAGTCTCTCCTACTTCGAATTCTCCCTTGTCAGGAGTTTCAAGTCCCATAATCAGACGGAAAAGGGTTGTCTTACCGGCACCGTTAGGACCGATGACACCTACTATACCGTTAGGCGGAAGCATGAAGTTGAGGTCGTCGAACAGAAGCTTCTCGCCATATGCCTTAGCCACGTGCTTGGCTTCAATAACCTTGTTACCGAGACGTGGTCCGTTAGGAATGAAGATTTCAAGTTTTTCTTCCTTAGCCTTAACGTCCTCGTTAAGAAGTTTGTCGTATGAGTTAAGACGTGCCTTACCTTTAGCCTGACGTGCCTTAGGAGCCATGCGTACCCATTCAAGCTCGCGTTCGAGAGTCTTGCGACGCTTGCTGGCAGTCTTTTCTTCCATCTCCATACGTTTTGTCTTCTGTTCAAGCCAGCTTGAATAGTTACCCTTCCATGGAATACCTTCGCCACGGTCGAGTTCAAGAATCCATCCTGCAACGTGGTCGAGGAAGTAACGGTCGTGGGTAACGGCAATTACAGTACCTTCATACTGCTGCAAATGCTGTTCCAGCCAGTCGATACTTTCAGCATCAAGGTGGTTGGTAGGCTCGTCAAGAAGGAGGATATCAGGTTTCTGAAGAAGGAGACGGCACAATGCCACACGGCGGCGTTCACCTCCGGAGAGATTCTTCACCAACTGGTCTTCAGGTGGACAGCGCAGTGCGTCCATGGCACGTTCCAGCTTGCTGTCGAGGTTCCATGCGTCTGTAGCATCGATAATATCCTGCAGTTCTGCCTGGCGCGCAAAGAGTGCATCCATCTTCTCAGGGTCTTCGTAATATTCCGGCAGACCGAATTTATTGTTGATTTCTTCATACTCTGCCAGTGTATCTACGACCTGCTGAACACCTTCCATTACTACTTCTTTCACAGTCTTTGTATCGTCCAGCTGCGGTTCCTGAGCAAGATATCCCACTGAATATCCCGGAGAGAATACCACTTCGCCCTGGTAGCTTTTCTCGATACCGGCAATGATTTTCATCAAAGTTGACTTACCGGAACCATTCAAACCTATGATACCGATTTTGGCTCCATAGAAAAAGGATAGGTAGATGTCTTTCAATACCTGCTTGTTGTTCTGGAATGACTTGCTCACTCCGACCATTGAAAAGATAATTTTTTTGTCGTCTGCCATATTCTTTATTTATTTAATTGTTGAATTGCTTAGTGTTCTTTTCTGATAATATCTGCGTGTAAACAGAAGATAGCCTAACAGACCTGCCATACATATTCCGCCTGCCAGTGTCAACGGATCTGATTGATAATATCTGCATACAAAAAATCCTAATGCTACTCCCATCATTATACCTATTTCCCACATCAGCTGATATGTATGATATCCCGTACCGCGTTCGCAATGTTTCGGCAACTTTATCATTATCTTCAGGTACTGGCACATGGCGGAAGCCACACCAAGTCCCATCATTACTCCGGCAGCACAGAGGACTATATGATGCTGATATGACGAAACCAGATAAACTGACAATGTAATGAATATATATCCTGTCACAATCCGCACTATATCATCGGCTTTCCTCTTTATCTGCTTGGGGATGAACCAGAAGATTGCAAACCCAAGAACAATACAAAGATAGAAAAAATAATCGGGTTTACCGGCAACTACCGTTCCCAAAACAAAAGGTACAGTCATCATATTTATTCCCGGAGGGATATTGCGGAAAAGGATAAACCTGTCGAAAGAAAACAATGGTGGTTCAAGCGGGGCACGGAAACAGATTTCTATCATCGACACAAGAAACAATGCCACTCCGGCAAAGGCTGCCGAAATGTACATCATATTGTTCAACGAGAAAATGGAAGACAGATACAGTCCTCCAGACAACCCCAGCAACATACCGACTCCTCCCGAAAAGGCAAATACCCAATTGGCCTTGCTTCTGAACGAGCTAGGTGTGACATCAATTACCAGAGTGCTTCCTGTCACCATAAGCGCTATGGCAAACAATGCTCCCTGAAGGGCTCGCAAGGCATATACCATCCATATCTGATCAGCGTACGGATAAAGCAATCCGAGAAGCGCAAACAGCATTATGCTCCTTGTACATACACTTTTACGCTTAAATGTATCTACAAGGTAGTTGTTGACTGCTCCTGGTAAAAACAATGCTATGCCGAACAAAGATGACACCAAAGATGCACCTGTAGGAGAATATCCCCATTTGCCTACAATCCAAGTCTGCAACACCGGAAAGAGCATGTAAACGCTTATGTACAATAATACATTGGAAAGAATAAGAAGTATGAAGTTCTTATTCCAGAAAACCTGTTCCGAAGTATTGTAAGAAGTACTAAACATACATTATATCTTATAAAAAAACACAGGACCAATAAATGAAGATATCCAGCCTATGAAACAAGGCTTTACGTTCTTCATTTATTAGTCCTTTTCTTATATTTTAGAATTAGTATTGTTCTGATTCATTAGGGAAATCACTTGATTTCACATCACTTACGTACTGACCTATAGCATCTGTCATGACAGTATGAAGGTCAGCATAACGGCGAAGGAACTTAGGGCTGAAACCTTTTGTCATTCCAAGCATATCGGTAACTACCAATACCTGTCCGTCAACTCCACCTCCTGCACCGATACCTATTACAGGAATTGTAATTTCCGAAGCTACTCTCTTGGCAAGTTCAGCCGGAATTTTTTCAAGTACAAGTGCGAAGCATCCTGCTTCTTCAAGAAGATGAGCGTCGCGGATAAGCTTTTCAGCTTCTGCATCTTCCTTTGCACGCACTGTATATGTTCCGTATTTGTTGATAGACTGAGGCATAAGTCCCAGATGTCCCATCACTGGCATTCCGGCACCGATAATCTTCTTTACAGTGTCAATGATTTCTTCGCCACCTTCCAGCTTCAAGGCATCAGCATGGGTTTCCTTCATGATGCGGATAGCATTGCGCACACCGTCGTATGCATCTGCCTGATATGTTCCGAAAGGCATATCCACTACCACCAAGGCACGTTTTACGCCTCTCATAACAGACTTGCCATGATAAATCATCTGTTCTATTGTGATAGGAAGTGTTGTGACGTTTCCTGCCATTACGTTTGATGCTGAGTCTCCCACAAGGATAACATCAACTCCGGCTCCGTCAACAATCTGCGCCATTGTGTAGTCGTATGAGGTAAGCATAGAAATCTTCTCGCCTCTCTGTTTCATTTCTGTCAAACGGTGTGTGGTAACCTTACGCACATCACCTGATAAATATCCTGCCATACTTTCTTTTTAATTTAAGTCAGTTTAAAAACTCGGCAAAATTAGATGTTTTATATCATTTAACCAAATTAAGTGTGATTTTACTTGCTGATGTCACTTTTCAAGCAGTGAAATCATGTCCTTATAAGTAAAACCAGTGAAGTCAGGAATAACCAGATTACATTTGTCCTTTATAGCTTCCGCAGGATTGGTAGTACTCAATCCCACAACTGCCATTTGTGCCGATGTACCTGCCTGCAAGCCATGGAACGAATCTTCGAAAACCACACAGTTGGCAGGAACTGTTTCAAAAACCTCCGCACCAAGCAGGAAACAGTCAGGTGCCGGTTTAGAGCGGGTAAACATCTCTGCCGTAAGGATCCTGTCAACCAGACTCTTCAGTTCCGGATGAGCAGAATATACATTCGCCATCTTCTTTTCGTTGGAGCTCGTCACAATAGCTATCTTGACACCATTATTGCGAAGTTCCTTCATAAAATCCGCCACGCCAGGAACATACTCATATTTCATTTCACTTTCGAACTTGTTCAGTCCGGCAGTAATCTCTGCCTGGGCAGCATCCATACCTTTAAAATAACGGTCGTATATTTGCGCTAAAGTCTGACCTTTGATCATTAATCCGAAATTCTCCATTTCCGGATGATATATACGTCCTACTTCATTCCAATATATTGTATATTGTGATTCTGTATCCATCACCACACCGTCAAAATCGAAAAGTGCGGCTATAGTTTTAGTTTTATCCATCGTCCAGTTAAAATTAATCATTGATTGGTGGTCAATAATGTCTTAAAACGATCCCATCCTACAGCTTTATACCATGAAAGGGTTTCATAGTATGAGTTCCATTTTGAATTGTTAACTCTATAAGGAATATACATACCTATGCCGCAGAAACGGTCTTCATCTAACTTCAATATATCAACTACTTTATAATTATCTCCAAATAAACCTTCCTTCGCTATTATTAGATTGTTCATCAAGTTGTCCAGACCTTCAGGGGTTTCACCGTCATTGAGAGTCTTAAAGAAATCGACTACATCCAATGAAAAATACTTGAATGAACCTACTCCATACTGTTGGACATCATCCATATCCAAAGGCAACAACTTGTCTGAATAAACATCCAGATTAGCGCCTACCCAGTCTGCCAATTCATCCATCTTGCTGCAATCTACTGCCGCACAAGTTCCCCAAGCACCCAACTGTCTGCTATAATCTATATAATCCTTGCAAATATCACCATAAGGAACATCTTTCTGATATAATTTCGGCAATACAATATCGTATGGATGTCCATATACATGAGTCTCCACAACTGCACCTATCAAATAATCTGTTACATCCTTAAATTCATAACATACTTCCGCCGTGGCCATCATACATGCATCAAAAAGAACAAAATCCAGCTGTCTGTCACTGAATACAGTTTCCAATGTCTCAGCCATCTCAGGTATATTGATATTATATCCCGCATCATCTCCAAAAGAACGTGCTGCAATTTCATTACCCGGCATCCAGCTTGTTCCGTGTGAACCGAATATTATACCATAATTTGTAGAAGGTGACAGTTTTACCATCTGGTCCAACACACGTTCCATGGTTTTCATGTCCGTTGCATTATGATTTTTCTCAATGTACGGACTGCAATACGCTTCTGCAATAACTCTTGAAGGATTAAGATCTCCACCCTGTAAACTTCTTCTATTATTTATATTGCCCTTTCCGTCGGAATTATACTGCAGCAGGCTTGGTCCTTCCAAACCATCAGCATCACCATCATAAGGACGATAATAAACCAACAATGTACATGAATCTGTAGTTTGCGAAAGGCCTGAATACATATCCACAAGATTCTGTTTCAAGTATTTATCCAAGCTTCCAGATTTATTGTTAGATATTAAATATGCCAATACAGTCCTCCCCGACTTTACCGGTACTTTCTCTTCTGGTATTTCGTCCGAACATGATACAAAAACAAATACGGACAATAACAGTAACAACAGTTTTTTCATATCAAGATAAAACGTATAAAAACAAAAAAGACGTATCGCCATGCCTGACAAAAAAAGCAAAGCGATACGTCAATCACGAAGACTAATAAAGTTCAGCCTTCTCAAATTTAAATTCAGGGTTAACATCCTTCAAAACCATGTTCTTACCCTTGTTATATTTCTCTTTCAGTTTCTGCAATTCTTTCTGCAATTTGTTCTTTTTCAAATTAAAGAACATAAAGCATGTACGGTTCTTGCCGCCTTCTTTCGTTTCAAGATAATCTTTTAGCTGTACACTATACTGTGAACGACCGACAAGGAAACCTTTTCCGTCCACTAGGGCACTGTCCAAAAACTGGATATCCGTAAAATAAACCAAAGAGTCAGTAAACGAAGCCGAAACTCCTACCATATACACTCCATATTTATCCTTATTCTTTGATTTCTTTGCTGCTGCACCTACAAATACAGATACCGCAAACAAAAAACATAATAATTTTATATATCGCATATTCAATTGTTTATAATGGGACAAAAGTAATCATTTATAGCCAATATAAGAAAAACGAAGCAATTATTTAACATACAGAAACAAAAAACAGAACCAAACCATGTTCAAGTCTGATTCTGTTATTCTTTTCGGAAACCAATCTTTATCTTATCCTAAATAAGATTTGAGCAACTTGCTACGCGAATTGTTTCTTAATCTTCTGATAGCTTTTTCCTTAATCTGACGAACGCGCTCACGTGTAAGCCCGAATTTATCGCCGATTTCTTCCAACGTCATTTCCTGCGTGTTAATACCGAAAAACATCTGGATTATATCCTTCTCTCTGTCGGTCAGCGTAGATAGTGCTCTGTCGATTTCCTTCGAAAGTGACTCATTAACCAAAGAACGGTCCGCCATAGGCGAATCATCGTTCACCAACACGTCAAGCAGACTATTGTCTTCACCCTCAACAAAAGGTGCATCTACTGAGATGTGACGTCCTGACACTTTCAGAGTATCGGATATCTTATCTACAGGGATTTCAAGTTCGTCAGCAAGCTCTTCCGGTGACGGGCGACGTTCGTTTTCTTGTTCGAACTTAGAGAAAGCCTTACTGATCTTATTCAACGAACCCACCTGGTTCAATGGCAATCTTACGATTCTTGACTGTTCTGCCAAAGCCTGAAGAATGGACTGGCGAATCCACCATACGGCATAACTGATAAATTTAAAACCACGTGTCTCGTCAAATTTCTCAGCCGCCTTGATAAGTCCAAGATTTCCTTCATTAATCAAGTCAGGCAAACTTAATCCTTGATTCTGATACTGCTTTGCAACAGATACAACAAATCGCAAATTGGCTCTAGTAAGTTTCTCCAACGCTATTCTGTCCCCCTTACGAATACGTTGAGCAAGCTCTACTTCTTCTTCGACCGTAATCAAGTCCTCACGACCAATTTCCTGCAAATACTTATCCAGAGAAGCGCTCTCTCGGTTAGTGATACTTTTGGTAATCTTTAATTGTCTCATTCCTTAAAATCGATTTGGATGCAAAGTTATAAAATATTCAAGAATACGACAATTATTCTATTGATTATTATAACTTTTTATAACAACAAACGATAAAGAGAGGCGTATATGCTATTTTTCACATAAAACGCCTCTCATAATCTTTTACCTTAAATCAATACCTATTATAATAATATCCTTTTATTATCCTGTATTATGATTATTCAGCCTGTGACAAATCTACAGCATAGTTTGCACGTTTTCCTGACGGATATACACCAGTCATGAACAATACCTGATCAGGAGACTGAGATGCAGATTTCATAACATTTTCCAAATCCTGAACTGTCTTAAGCTGTTTTCCGTTAGCTTTCAGGATAATGAATCCCTTACGGATACCGCTGTCTGCCATTCTGCCGTCAGTAACGCCTGTCACCTGAACACCGTAACCTAAGTTCAACTGGCGTTTCAATTCTTCAGGTACTTCGCGGAATGCAGCTCCAAGCATTTCCATGTCGGCTTTCTTAACCACCTTGGTATTACCCTGTGCATTCTTCAATGTTATAGTAAATTCTTTTTCCTTCTTGTCACGCAATACTGTCACCTTAACCTTTTCTCCCGGACGATACTGCGCAAGCATACCCTGAAGATCGGCCATGGTCTTGACTTTCTTGCCGTTCAGTTCAAGTATAACGTCATTAACTTTAAGGATTCCTTCGGCAGAACCTCCTTCTGAAACTTCAACCACCTGAACACCTTCGTTTGCACCAAGTTCCTTTTGTTCTTTTCTGATTTCATCCGGATAAGTTTCATCACCCATATTTCTACCACCGATTCCAAGCAATGCACGCTGTACTGTTCCATACTGCTTCAAGTCTGTTACAACCTTAGTCATAATGCTTGTAGGGATTGCAAATCCGTATCCTGAATATGCACCTGTTGGTGAGAACAACATTGCATTGATACCAACAAGCTCACCACGGGCATTAACCAATGCACCACCACTGTTACCCTGATTGATTGCGGCATCAGTCTGAATGAATGATTCTACCTGATTTGCACCAAGACCTCTTGATTTGGCACTAACTACACCGGCTGTAACAGTAGAGCCCAAATTGAACGGATTACCAACTGCCAATACCCATTCGCCTACTTTCAGTTTGTCAGAATCCCCTACCGGTATTGCAGGGAAATCATCTCCTTCAATCTTAACCAGAGCAAGGTCGGTAGTAGGGTCCGTACCTATAACTCTACCCTTGAGTTCCCTGCTATCCTGAAGCTTGACGCTGATTTCATCAGCTCCGTCAATTACGTGATTGTTTGTTACAATATAACCATCCTTAGAGATAATTACACCAGAACCAAAACCTTTCTGTTCCGGAGTCTCAATCTGACGCTGACGTCCGCGACCGTCTCCGAAGAAATAATCGAAGATATCAGGCATCTGCTGTACCGTCTGCACCTTGCTTCTTTGTGTAGCAACAATATGTACTACAGAATTCAATGAACTTTCTGCCGCCTTAGTCAGATCAACAGGCTGCATGCTGTTTGAATCCATCGCAACGGCGCGAGTCAAAGGCATTGTATTGAATGATTCGTAAAAAGTCTTACTTTCTTTCGGTTGATTATTCTGAGAAACGACGTAAGCCGTAACACCTGCAACTCCTGCACTTACTGCAACCATTGAAGCTGCTCCTATCGCAAATTTAGTTACTGTTTTCATAATCTTATCTATATTAAACTGTTAATTTCACTACTTGTTTAACATTTCATCCGCTAAAGTATAACAAATTCCATACGGTTGTACTCCTAAGTATCAGTTTTTTCTCTCTTTTAACATTGATATTATGCTGATTAACCCGTGTTAACGAGGGAAACTGCCAAATTTACATTCGTTACGAGAGACTGACAACACAAATATCAAAGTATTTCTGCCAAACCTGCCGTTTTTTCGGTTTATTTCCCTACCTTTGCAGTAAGAAAGCAGCAGACCGGTCTGTCGCTGGTATTTTATACAAGAGGAAAGTCCGGGCAACACAGAGCATCCTACTTCCTAACAGAAAGCTGTCCGCAAGGGTAGAGTAATGCAGAAGAAAATAACCGCCCCTACCGGGGTAAGGGTGAGAAGGCGGGGTAAGAGCCCACCAGCCGAATAGCGATATCCGGGCTGTGCATCTTAGGAGTTGTAAGGTCATGTAAACCGGCATTAACGAGGGTTGCTCGCCCCACGTCGGAGGGTGGACCGCTAGAGTCTGTCGGTGACGGCAGATGTAGATAAATGACAGACACCCTGCTTGTCAGGGAACAGAACCCGGCTTACAGGTTTGCTGCCTTCTTTTTCATCACGATAATCACCATTACATACATACTATGCCAAAACTTCCAATTAATAAATGGAAAAAGTTTTTCCAGAAAGATCTATGGATAGCAGATGAAGAAAAATATCCCCCAATCCTAAGATATATAATAAGAATAATCAGAATTATAATCCTTTCTACAGAACAGTTCAACAACAACAGGATAGTAGTCAGAGCCTCTGCCCTCACCTACAGCACACTGTTATCAATCATCCCCATATTCGCGATACTTTTCGCCATAGCCAGAGGATTCGGTTTCGACTCGATAATGGAAGGCCTGTTCCGAAACAATATGAGCAGCCATCAGGCAGAGCTAGTCATTACATGGATAAATTCGTATCTACAGCATACCAAAAGCGGAGTGTTTATCGGAGTAGGTATCGTAATGTTGCTTTGGACTATACTTATACTTACCGACAACATAGAGCGAAGCTTCAACACAATATGGCAGGTAAAACGGCCGCGTTCCGTTTTCAGGAAAATCACCGATTACTTCTCCATGATTTTACTGCTACCGCTACTGATAGTTTTCTCCAGCGGACTATCCATATTCATGACAACGTTCCTGAAAGAAATGGAGACCTTTGCCCTGCTGGCTCCTATTATGAAGTTTTTCATACAACTCCTTCCCTACGCCATTATCTGGGCAATGTTTATCGGCCTGTTCGTATTCATACCCAACACAAAGGTCAAATTCAGCCATGCCATAATACCAGGGATACTGGCAGGCAGCGCATTCCAGATTTTCCAATACATATATATAAACAGCCAGATCTGGGTATCAAACTACAATGCCATATACGGAAGCTTTGCGGCAATACCTATGTTCCTGCTTTGGACACAGATATCATGGAGCATATGCCTTTTCGGCGCAGAGATGAATTACGTAAGCCAGAACCTTGAGTCGTTCAAGTACGGAAAGGAATCAAAAAACATAAGCCGCAGATACCACGACTTTTTCTGCACAATCATACTGTCGAAAATCTGCAAAAGGTTTGAAAATGGCGAAGACCCCTATTCCGCCGAGGAGATAAGCAAGGAAAACAAAATACCGATCCGTCTCACAAAAGACATCTTATACGAGCTGCAGGATTTACAACTCATATACGAAGGTGTAAAAGAAAAAGGCAAAAGCGAAGAAGTGTGCTATCTGCCAGGGATGTCAACAGACAAGCTCACACTTGGAGTAATGCTGAACAAACTCGACTCAAAAGGTTTCGAAGATTTCAATATCGACAAAAGCCAGTATTCTTCATCATGGGATGCCATGATAAAAGCAAGGCAAGAATATACATCACACAACAACCAGATATTACTGAAAGATATATAATACGCAAAAACGGCTTCCTGACAATGATTGTAACAGGAAGCCGTTTTTGTGTATTACGGACTTTTATTTTATTTTGAAGTCAACTGCATCATTCTGCTAAGATACTTTCCTATAATGTCGAATTCAAGATTTACAACACTTCCAACCTTTATTGTATGGAAATTTGTATGTTCGAAAGTATAAGGGATAATAGCGACCTGGAATGAATCCTCAGTAGGATTGCATACAGTAAGACTCACACCATTTACAGTCACCGAACCTTTGTCAACAGTGAAGTAACCCCTTTTTGCCATTTCCTTGTCAAACTTGTATTTGAAAGTGAAATACCAGCTACCTTCAGCATCATCCACTGCCACACAAGTAGCGGTCTGATCGACGTGTCCCTGTACGATATGACCATCCAGACGTCCGTTCATCATCATGCTTCTTTCCACATTGACCTTATCTCCGACTTTCAGCAATCCGATATTTGAACGCTCTATTGTTTCTTTCATAGCTGTAACAGTGTATGTGCCATCCTGAATACTGACTACAGTAAGACACACTCCGTTATGAGCCACACTCTGGTCAATTTTCAGTTCGTCCACAAACGAACACTTAAGCGTAAGGTGAAGATTCTCCTGATCTTTTACCACATTTACCACTTCAGCAAATTCTTCTACGATACCTGAGAACATAAAGTATATATTTTTAAAAGTTTACCAATAAAATCAGCTTCTGTTATTCCGGAATAGGCTTGCTCCATACTGTTTCGCCGTCAGAATCAACTACAGAAATAGTTCCTCCCGCATACTGTTCAGTAAAAGCATTTCCCTTTTCCAGCATATCTTCGGCCATATGTATAGCCTTCTCCATAGTTTTTAATGAGAACCCTTTATTATCATAAGAGTCGTCATCTGAAAAATAAATGTCATAAGTTTTCATGTAAGTCAGTCTTTATTATTTTGCGTGGCAAATATACTGAATGCCTGACAAAAAGAATAGATTTAGCCGACTTTTTTCTCTGACACCATGAATTATTTTCGGTAAGGGCACAAAAAAAGAGAAACCAGCGTAAACTGATTTCTCTTTTAGAGCGGAAAACGAGACTCGAACTCGCGACCCTAACCTTGGCAAGGTTATGCTCT
>OGCN01000845.1_pt1 | contig 46516 bp, 38 predicted proteins | sample 1570181 | NCBI WGS metagenome assembly OGCN01 (sample SAMEA4370584, study PRJEB24528) | human gut metagenome | reverse complement strand
GGGATGAATTTTTGGGTATACAAGATACATTAAAAGCATTGGCTGATCCAATACGACGCGAGATTTTGAATTTGTTGAAAAATGGTCGGCTTTCAGCCGGAGAGATATGCGAACATTTTTCAGTAACGGGAGCATCTATATCAAGACATCTGGCAGTATTAAAGGAGGCTGATTTGATTCGAAACCAAAGAGAAGGAAAGTTTATTTATTATGAATTAAACACTTCCGTGTTGGAAGATGTCATGTTATGGATAACGGACTTGAAAGGAGCATCAGACGATGAAGGAAATGATAAAAAATTATAGAGGGACATTAATTAGCTCTGCACTGGTAATTCTTGCAGGGATTCTGGTAGGTTTTACGAGTATACAGGGTAAGTGGTTAAATGTATTTTTTATAGTGATGCAATGTGCGCTTGTGACAATCATATTTTATGATAACAGGAACAGACAACAAAGTCGCAAGGTTATAGGGATGACTATATGGATCATACCTATTATTACATTGATTTATAACGGTATTGCCAGATTGGTCAACATGGGAGCAGATACAGAGAATTTATTTATGGCATTGATTTATTATGGAACAGGTTTAATGTTTATGGTTATAGGAAATTATCTGCCAAAGGTAAAACAGAACAATACGATAGGAATCAGGGTCGTATGGACATTGCAGGATGAAGAAAACTGGAATGCAACGCATAGATTCAGTGGAAAGATATGGGTGGCATCAAGTATTCTGTGCATGCTTTGCGGTCTTTTTGCAGAAAGCATAGCAGCACTCGTTTTGTATATTGTAAGTATTATGGCAGCCGCAATCATCAGTATTCTTTATTCCTATCTTTTTTATAAGAAAAAGATAGGAACCGGAGAAAAATTAAAAATTCAGTATAACAAAAAAGTAATGGTGGTGTACGGAATCGTAACAATTTTAACTATTATATTTATTATAGTGACTTTGTTTTGGGGAAGCATTGATATTCAGTTCCAAGATAACAATTTTACTATCGAGGCGCAGGGATGGAGCGATTATACAGTAGACTATACGCAGATTGACAGTATCTCATACGAAGAGAATTCATTACAGAACTCGAATGATTATAGAACCAATGGTTTGGGAAATTTTAAATATGCTATGGGAAATTTTAGAAATGATGTTTATGGAAATTATATCCGTTATACACATTCGTCCTGCCATTCATATGTAGTTATGAGTGTAGATGGAAAAACATTAGTTGTAAATGGTGAAAATGATTCAGCGACAGAAGAAATATATCATACTATCAGTGAGAAGATGTCAAAAATTCAAGCTGATTGAAGCCACATTTTCACCTAAGGAGACAAACCCATGTATCTTATTTCAATTTATTTTGACAAGCAAACAAATAAAACCCTGCAGTGGTATATAGACAAAATTGCTGAGAAAACAAATAATCATTTTATGATTGAGAATCGTGTGCCGCCACATATGACAATAGCTGCGATTGAGGCAAGAAATGTCAATGTTCTAAAACCAGCATTTGAAACTTTGAATGGAAAATTATACTCAGGCAGCATGAAGGTTGTCTCGGTTGGACAGCTGTTTCCATATGTAATGTATGCAACTCCTGTGTTGAATCAGGAGTTGTTTGAATTGTCCGAGGAAGTATATAGTACATTTTGTAATATTCCAGAGACGAAAATGAGTGAATATTATAAGCCATTTTCATGGCTGCCACATATAACTTTAGGAAAAACATTGGATAAAGTACAGATGCAGAAGGCATTTCAGGCAATGCAGGAAAGCTTCGTACCATTCACAGCACAATTTGATGAGATAGGTATGGCGAAAGTAAATCCACATGAAGATGTGGCAAGGTTTAAATTGTTATAAATAAAATTAGGGCACGTCCGTTACGCAAGGACTGAAATCTGTAATAGCAAGAAAAAAGCAAGAATCTAAGCATGGAGTTTTTATCAGATAATGTTAAAATAATAATATCTGTATTGCGAAAGGAGACAAGCTTACATGCCTAAAACTACACTAATCGATTGTTGTATAAAAAAATATGCGTATCGAGAAGTATCACAAATATATCAGGAATTAGAAGTGTCACAGGATGGTCTGTCACAAACACAGGTTGAGTTGATGCGGGAGAAGTATGGTACAAATAGTTTCTCGAAGCGAAAAAATGATACCATGCTACGACGACTACGGCGGGCATTTATCAATCCATTTAATATCATTCTTTTGATTCTTGGAATTATTTCACTGGCTACAGATGTAGTTCTTGCGTCTAATTTTGCCAGAAATGCGACGACTGCTATTATCATTTTTTCGATGATTTTAATTAGCGGCACGATTCGTCTGGTTCAGGAAATCCGTGCAAAGAATGCATCAAAACAGCTGAATCGTCTGATACATGAGAGTGTAACAGTACGTCGGGAAGGAGAAGTGAAAGAAATCCCGGCGGAGGAACTGGTAGTTGGGGATATTGTTCTACTCTCAGCAGGTGACCGCGTTCCGGCGGATTTAAGGCTCACAAAGGTCAGCGATCTTTTTTTGTCACAGGCAGCAATCACAGGAGAAAGTGCGATTCTGGAAAAAAATGCACAGGCATTGAGTTATAGTAATCCAGAATCATTGACCCAGCTTGAAAATCTTGCGTTTATGGCGACAACTGTTATCAGCGGTAAAGGTGAAGGTATTGTTCTTGCAGTAGGAAAAGACACACTGTATGGCAGTTTCGCGAAAGATGATCCAGATGAAAAACAGTCTTTTCAAAAAGGAGCAAACTCTATTGCCTGGGTTATGCTTCGTTTTATTATGGTACTAATTCCTATTGTATTTATACTATTGCAGATTACAGGCGGAAAATGGTTGGAATCATTTGCTTTTGCGTTGTCTGTAGCTGTCGGTTTAATGCCGGAAATGCTTCCGATGGTAATTACAGCCTGCCTTGCAAGAGGCAGTCTGAGTATGAGTAAAAAGCAGACGATCATTAAAGATATTAATGCTATGCAGGGATTCGGTAGTATGGATGTACTATGTATGGATAAGACGGGAACACTGACTAATGAAAGTATCCTTCTTGAATATTATATGGATGTGTTGGGGAATGAAAGCTGGCAGGTGTTGGATTTTGCTTTTTTGAACAGTGCTTATCATTCCGGTGTATGTAATCCAATTGACAATGCAATCCTTGCCTGTCAGACAATGCCGGGACATGAAAAGCATTTTACGGATCTTCTCACTCAGTATCAGAAAGAAGATGAAATCCCATTTGATTATTCCCGTAAGTTTGTCAGTACACTGGTGACAGATAAAAATGGGGATTGTCAGCTTATTGTGAAGGGAAATATTTCCCAGATTGTGACTCGTTGTAAATATGTGGAGTTTCATGGAAAAATTTTTCCGATGGAAAAGGATGGGATGCAAAGCGTTTCTTCTGTGGTTGATGAGATGCTGCAAGATGGTATGAAAGTAATTGCTGTCGCACGGAAGAAAATTGAGAAACAGGATCAGATTATACCTGCAGATGAAAATGATATGATCTTGATGGGGTATCTTGCATTTTTTGATGCTCCTAAAAAGACAGCAAAGACATCAGTGGAAGCACTGAAAAGACGGAAGGTAACACCGAAAATACTGACAGGTGATCAGGCTGATGTAGCAGCTTCTATCTGCCGAAGGGTAGGGATTCCTTCTGAAATCATAGTGACTGGTGCGAAGCTGGATCAAATGACAGATAATGAACTTAGCAAAACAGTAGAAAATATTCATGTATTTGCAGAGCTGACACCGGGGCAGAAAGTCCGGCTTGTTTCTGCTTTAAGACAAAATGGACATACAGTAGGATTCTTGGGAGATGGAATTAATGATATTCCGGCTCTTTGCGAATCAAATGTGGGGATTTCTGTAGATACAGCTGTAGATGCAGCAAAAGATGCAGCGGATGTTGTATTGCTTCAAAAAGATTTGGGCGTATTGGAGCAGGGAATTTTGGAAGGACGTAAAACATTTACAAATATGCTCAAGTACATTAAGATTACGGCAAGTTCCAATTTTGGCAATATATTTTCTATCGTATGCGCCAGTGCATTTTTACCATTTTTGCCGATGACATCTTTGCAGATATTACTATTAAACCTGCTATATGATATTTTATGTATCATCCTTCCGTGGGATAACGTGGATGAGGAAGAGACGCTCTCCCCAAGAGACTGGTCCGGAAAAACACTGGGACGATTTATGTTATTCTTTGGTCCAATCAGTTCATTGTTTGACATCGTAACCTTTTTATTCCTATATTATATTCTCTGTCCAGCACTGTGTGGCGGAGTAACGTATCTGAATATTGCAGATCCAGTGATGCGATCGCAGTATGTTGCTTTGTTTCAGACAGGATGGTTTTTGGAATCGATGTGGACGCAGGTTTTGATCCTTCATTTCCTCCGGACAAGGAAGATACCATTTGTGCAGAGCAGTCCTTCCATTCCGGTTGTTGGTACGACGCTTGCAGGAATTATTACTTTTACAGCACTTACGTTTACCAAGAGTGCAGTTGTTTTTGGATTGACAAAATTACCAATCAGGTATTTCCTGTTTTTGTTTGTTGTAGCCCTGTTATATATGCTTCTGACTACGATAGTAAAAACTACTTATCAGAAGAAATATCATGAGTTGATCTGAAAGGAGGAAATCATTGTGAAAAAGAATATCAGTGTTATTTCCATGGATTCCACCCTTCAGGAATGGCTTTTGCAAAAACTGATCAAAGAGCCACCGGAAGGTGACAGTGCCAAGGAATTGCTTTCCGGTATCTATGATATGGTGAGTGGCGAGATAAATTCATTACTGCTCAGCACTGCAAATAATTCAGAAATTGCATCTCTCAATCTTTCGGATGAGATGAAGATCGGGGAATTAGTAATCAATCCGAAAAGCAGGAGCGTTACCAGAATGGGCCAAGCGGTTTCCCTGACTCCTAAGGAGTTTGATATCCTGTATTTCCTGGCGGAAAACAGAGGAGAAGTATTTACAAAAGAGCAGATCTATAAGGCGGTATGGTCTGAAAATTATCTTTTGGACGACAGCAATATCATGGCGTTTATTCGAAAATTGCGTAAAAAGATTGAACCGAATCCGGATGAACCAAAGTATATAATAACGATTTGGGGAATCGGGTATAAATTTAACGATAAGGTGTAAAACAGGCGGGCTGATTTCAGTCCGTCTGTTTTCTAATTCTTGCTAAATCGCAAGGAAATCGCAAGACTTTGGTCATGTGATTCTCCTTGCGTTTTTTGTATTCTGTAGGAGGTCGAAGGGAGGCGGTATGTATGGTATACACAGATTTTGTTTTAAGAATTTCCTTATCCGTGTTGCTTGGATTTTTTATCGGATTGGAAAGGCAGTTGACCGGACATCCAGCTGGAATACGGATTAATGTTCTGATCTGTATGGGAACCAGCTTTTTTACTTTATTTCCAATGCTTTATGGTTCTGATCAGGTGTTTCGTGTAGGAAGCAGCATTATCTCCGGTGTTGGATTCCTATGCAGTGGTGTGATCTTTAAAGACAGTGGTACGGTAAGAGGAATGAATACAGCAGCAACACTTTGGTGTACAGCGGCAATTGGTATTCTTGCCAGCACAGGAATGTTTACAATGGCAGTTTCTGCAGCAGGCATTTTGATTGGTTCGAATCTGATTCTGCGTCCGCTTGCAAGAAAACTTAATCCGATTGCTGTCGGAGATGAATCTGAAAAAGAATACTGCATCACAGTACTTTGTCAGGAAATTGCAGAACAGGATATAAGACTTTTACTGATTAACAGTAATTCCAGTAAGACTTTGTATCTGAATCATCTGGAAAGTGGAGACGTAGTGGGGGATAAAGTCGAGATTATAGCGAAGTATTGTTCTGCAGGAAAACCGAAAAGTAATGTTCTGGAAGGAATTGTTGGTCAGGCATTGGAACTTCCGGAAGTAATCAGTGCAGGTTGGGAGGTGTTGTAGTTGATAAATTTAATTTGTATTTTTTTTGGTGTCATTTTCACGATTGCCGGTTTTATGTTTGCATGTGGAAAAGGCCATATTCATTTCTCTTCTTGGAAAAACATGCCACAGGAAGAGAAAGAAAAGATTAAAATTGTGCCGCTTTGTCGCAACATCGGTGAAGTCATTGCATTAAATGGATTGATTTTTCTGCTGAAAGGTCTATGGACAGGCTTTGAAAATCACTGGTTTGTGACTGCTATGGTTGCATGGTTTATTGTGGCGGGATTTGATCTTTGGTATATCGAGAAAAGTGATCGATATTATAAAAAATAATTGCAAAATAAGGAGGTAAAACCAATGAATAAGAAAGAAAATCGCGTAGCTGTTCGTCAGGTAGTACAGCAGGCGGTAATCCGTGACGAGCAGAATAACCGCATCCAACATGCAGCTACCAATCCAATCAAGGAGGTTTTGAAGAGTCTGCACACAACGCTTTGCGGTCTGGATGCTGAAAATGTATCCGTGAGCCGTACAAAATATGGTTCAAATAAAGTAACTCATGAGAAGAAACAATCCCTTGCGAAACGTCTGGCAGGAGCATTTATCAATCCGTTTACAGCAATCCTTTTCTGTCTGGCAATCGTTTCTACTATGACAGATATGGTTTTTCCATATTTTTCTCTGTTAGGAAGTTCACCGGAAGATTTTGATCCTTTAACAGTTGTGATTATTCTGACGATGGTTATGATTTCAGGTACGCTTCGTTTCGTGCAGGAATCCAGAAGTGGAAATGCGGCAGAAAAACTGCTTTCGATGATTACGACTACTTGTACGGTTACAAGAAGAGAACAGGAAAAAATAGAGATTCCTATGGACGATTTGGTTGTAGGAGACATTGTGCATCTTTCAGCAGGAGATATGATCCCGGCAGATGTCCGTATTCTGGATGCAAAAGATTTATTTATCAGTCAGGCAAGTCTGACTGGTGAAAGTGAACCGGTAGAAAAAACACCAAAGGTGTGTGCACAGAAAGAAAGTATCACAGATTATAGCAATATTGCTTTTATGGGAAGTAATGTTATTTCCGGAAGTGCAACCGCAGTGGTTATCTGCACGGGAGACCGCACCTTATTTGGTTCGATGGCATCTGCTATTGCAGGAGAAGCAGTTGAGACCAGCTTTACTAAAGGCGTGAATGCAGTTTCGTGGGTATTGATCCGGTTTATGATGGTTATGGTTCCACTGGTATTCTTTATTAATGGTATCACAAAAGGGGACTGGCTGGATGCTTTCCTGTTTGGAATTTCCATTGCTGTCGGGCTGACCCCGGAAATGCTTCCGATGATAGTAACAACCTGCCTTGCAAAAGGTGCAGTTTCCATGAGTAAAAAGAAAACCATCGTCAAAAACCTGAATTCTATCCAGAATTTTGGAGCAATTGATATTCTTTGTACAGATAAAACAGGAACACTGACACAGGATAAGGTTGTGCTGGAATATCATCTGAATGTGAATGGAGAAGATGATACAAGAGTACTGCGTCATGCATATTTAAACAGTTATTTCCAGACAGGCTACAAAAATCTGATGGATTTGGCAATCATTCACAGAACAGAGGAAGAAGAGGCAGCAGACCCAAAACTCCTTGATCTGTCTGAAAACTATGTAAAGGTAGATGAAATTCCATTTGATTTTACACGTCGTCGCCTGACTACGGTAGTACAGGATAAAAAAGGAAAGACGCAGATGGTAACAAAAGGTGCTGTAGAAGAAATGCTTTCCATCTGTTCTTTTGCAGAGTGTGATGGTACTGTGCAGTCACTTACCGAAGAAGTCCGCAAGCGTATTCTGAAGACAGTAGACGAACTGAATGACAAAGGATTCCGCGTGCTTGCGATTGCACAGAAGAGCAATCCTTCTCCGGTGGGTGCATTTGGTGTGAAAGATGAGCGAGATATGGTATTGATCGGATATCTTGCATTCCTTGATCCACCGAAGGAATCTACAGCAGATGCGATATGTGCATTGAAAGAGCACGGTGTGACAACAAAGATTCTGACAGGTGATAATGATAAGGTAACACGTACCATCTGTAAGCAGGTAGGCCTTGAGGTCCGCAACATGCTTTTAGGTTCTGACTTGATTCATATGACTGACGCACAGCTTGCAAAAGCAGCAGAGACAACAGAGGTATTTGCTAAGCTGACACCGGATCAGAAGTCACGTGTGGTTTCAATTCTCAGAGCAAATGGACATACCGTTGGATTTATGGGTGACGGGATCAATGATGCTGCAGCCATGAAAGCTGCTGATATCGGTATATCTGTAGATACTGCAGTAGATGTCGCAAAAGAATCTGCCGATATCATTTTGCTGGAAAAAGATCTGATGGTTCTGGAAGAGGGAATCATAGAAGGACGTAAAACCTATGCCAATATGATTAAATACATCAAGATGACAGCATCATCCAATTTTGGAAATATGTTCTCAGTACTGGCGGCTTCGGCACTTTTACCATTCCTTCCAATGATGAGCGTACATCTGATTTTCCTGAACCTGATCTATGATTTATCCTGTACGGCAATTCCATGGGATAATGTAGACGAAGAATTTATAGCAAAACCACGTAAATGGGATGCTTCCAGCGTAGGTAATTTCATGCTCTGGATTGGACCTACAAGCTCAATTTTTGATTTTACAACTTATATTTTCATGTACTTTGTATTTTGCCCGCTTTTTGTATCAAAAGGTGTTTTGTTCAATGACTTGGCAGCCCATTACAGCGGTGCACAGCTTCTGGCTATGCAGGCAAAATATATCGGGATGTTCCAGGCAGGATGGTTTGTGGAATCTATGTGGAGTCAGACATTAGTAATTCATATGATCCGTACACCAAAGCTTCCATTTATCCAGAGCCGTGCTTCTGTTCCGGTAACGTTACTTACTATGACAGGTATTGCAGTTTTGACTGTGATTCCATTTACACCACTTGGAACAGCTCTTGGTCTTGTGGCATTACCGATATCTTATTTTGCATATTTAATACCATGTATTTTGCTGTATATGATACTGGCAACCAGCTTGAAAAAAGCATATGTTCGTCATTATGGTGAACTGCTCTAGGAGGTGATGAGGATGAAGTGGAAAGAAATTTGGATGACAATTTTTGGAACATGTGAATGGCTTGGACTCAATATGGGATTCTGGGTATCCATGGCTGGAGTGTTGCTGATTGTGATTATCATGAATGTTGTATGCTGGGGAATAAAGCCAAAGAATAAAAAGTAGTCTAATTGAAAATGTAGTGTTAGTTGCTGAGGTGTCGGGAGAAATCCGGACACCTCAAGTTATTTATGATTTATTAAAAATATAAAATTTAACACAAGTTTAATGTATAAGCAACATCAATTTGTTAATAAAGAAATATTATAAAATATTGTAGATTGTGTATGCTGATGAAGAGGTAAAAGAAATTGAAAAAGAAAGATAAGATGAAAAGAAAAGAAAATCTACAGCGTATGCTCACAGACAGCGAGTTCACTGTAAAAGGAAAATGTGCAATTAGTCTTATGATGACCAAATTGGATATTATTAACACATTTTTGTTGATGAAATACAATAGAAATATTATACAGATGAAAACAGGACGATTGAAAGAATATGACAGTGTCTGTAAGAAACTGCAAAAAAAAGGACTGGAAATGGATTGCGATGTTGCATTAGAGAAAATAAATGATCTCATTGGTGTAAGGGCAATCTGTTCTTATGTGGATGATATTTATCGGGTTACAGATTTACTTGAGGAGCAGAAGGATTTACGAATAGTCAAAGTGAAAGATTATATCAAGCATCCGAAGAAATCAGGTTATCAGAGTCTTCATATGATTTTAGATGTAGCGATTGCATTTCAGAAAGAAATGCAGTGGATTCGTGTGGAATTACAGCTCCGTACAGCTGCTATGGATTATTGGGCTAATCTGGATCATCAGCTCAGATATAAAAGAGGCGAGAAAGAAACGGATATGATTGATGAAGAGCTACAACAGTGTGCAGCTGTCATTACAGAGTTAGACCAGAAAATGCTGAAGGTGCGTAAAAAAATTGATAAAATCTAGCAAAATCTTCACTTTTGTTGCTTTCTTCACGGGAATAGGATACTGGCAAGCAGTTTGAAAAAGCATATGGTTGTCATTATGATGAACTGCTCTAGAAGGTAATAAGGATGAATTGGAAAGAAATTTGGATGACAATTAAGTAATTTATTTTGACATTTTTTTAGATAGATGTTAGCATGACTTGAAGATATTACAATATTACAAATTGTTAGGATTAAGGAAGAACGATTTACATGTTAAATAAAAAAGATTTCTTAAAATATGCATCAAAATTAGCATTTCCAATTATGCTTCAAAATCTGATTGGAACATTGGTAAATATTGCTGATACCGTAATGCTTGGATATGTAAGCCAGACTGCTATGTCAGCTTCATCACTTGCTAACCAGTATACTTTTATTCTGTTCTGTTTATATTATGGTATGGCTACAGGTACTTCTGTTTTGTGTGCTCAGTACTGGGGAAAAGGGGATAAAAAAACAGTAGAAAAGATTCTCGGCCTGGCGGAACGGACCTCGCTGATTGTTTCTCTTATATTTTTCGTTGTTTCATTCACCATGCCAACAATGGTTATGAAGATTTTTACAAATAGTCCCGATACGATTGCAGCCGGAAGTGAGTATTTGAAGGTAATTTCATTTTCATTTATATTTATGGGATTTTCACAAGTTTTTATGAGTGCTCTTCGAAGTATTGGAAAAATAATGCTGCCTTCTATTACGTACATTGTTTCTTTATGTGTCAATGTGCTTTGTAATGCGACCTTTATCTTTGGCCTGTTTGGATTCCCAAAGCTTGGCGTTACCGGTGTTGCCCTTGGTACTGTTATTGCTCGAATCACAGAAGTAGTGATTTGCCTTATCTACTCATTAAAGAGTTCTGATGTCAGATTCCGGATAAAATACTTCTTTGCAAAATCAGGAATTTTGTTTCAGGACTTTATGAAAATTTCTGCTCCGGCCGTAATAAATGATGTTGTTTGGAGTTTCGCTGCTTCAACATTTGCAGCAATTTTTGGTCATATTGGCGATGATATGGTCGCTGCAAATGCCGTTGCTGTTATGGTGGTAAATATTGGTGCTATTGCCTGTCGCGGGTTTTCCAACGCAACTACTATTATTATCAGCCAGGAGTTGGGTAAAGACCGCATTGATACAGCCAGAGAATATGGGAAACGCATGCTCAGAATAACAATTATTGTAAGTCTGATAGGTTGTGTTATTATTTTGGCAATCCGTCCATTGATATTAGATTTCTATCGGGATAAATTGACAGAGGCTGCCATTTATTATCTGGGCGTTTTTATAATGATGACAACCTGGCGTCTAGTAGGAGAAGGCATTAATACTTGTCTTATATGTGGATGTTTCAGAGGAGGCGGCGATTCTAAATTTGGAATGATTATAGATTTCGTATTTATGTGGCTTGTTGCAGTTCCTACTACATTTATTGCAGCGTATGTCTTAAAATTACCGCCTATCTGGGTTTACTTTGTTATGACTTTGGATGAGTTTGAAAAAATGCCTGTGGTATTTATTCACTATTTCAGAAAGAAATGGCTTACAAATATTACCAGAAATTTTGAGTGATTATTGTAAATTTATGGCATCTGTATTTTAAAACGAGGAGGAAGATTGTGGAATTAAGCAAAATAACTATAAAAAAAATTCGGGAACTGATTGTATTTACAGCACTTCTTGTGGTTGCCTTGTGGAAGCTTGACGTGGTGCTCGATGTGCTAAAAGCAATGTGGAAGATTATATTTCCATTCGTACTTGGTGGAGCAATTGCATTTGTGACCAATGTGCCAATGAGTTTTTTAGAAAAGAAAATATTTAAAAAGCAAAATAAGGCAGCTGAAAAACTGGCAAGACCGGTAAGCCTGCTTCTTACAATTGTATTGGTGGTTGGTGTGATTGCAGTGGTGATGTTTGGTGTAATTCCACAGCTTACACGGACAATGGGAACTTTAATGATGAGTATCGCTGATTTTGTCCCGCAGATGCAAAGATGGATTCGGGAATTTTCCCATAATAACCAGGAGATTATGAAGCTGGTAAATCAATTACAGTTTAATTCAGACCAGGCAATCAAGTGGGGGATAAGCTTTCTTGGAAATGGTGCCGGGAATATGATGAATACGACAATGTCGGCAGTTGGCTCTATAGTCAGTGGACTGGCAACTTTTTTCATTGCATTTTCTTTTGCCTGTTATGTTTTGTTTCAGAAAGAAAAGCTGCATGTTCAAGTAAGAAAAGTATTTTTTGCTTTCCTTCCAAAACAAAAAGCGGATAGTATTCTCAAAGTTTGTTCCCTGACTTATCGGACATTTGCAAACTTTCTTACAGGGCAGTGCTTAGAAGCCGTGATTCTTGGAAGTATGTTTTGTGTTATATTGAGTATTTTGAGGATGCCATATGCACTTCTGATTGGAGTTTTAATTGCGTTTACAGCTTTGGTTCCCATTTTCGGGGCTTTCATCGGGTGTGCAGTTGGAACATTTTTAATCTTTATGGTAAGTCCGAAACAAGCAGTTTTATTCGTTATAGTATTTTTGGTGCTGCAACAGATTGAGGGAAATCTGATCTATCCACATGTTGTAGGTGAATCGGTAGGGCTTCCGTCGATTTGGGTGCTGGCAGCAGTTACAATTGGTGGAAATCTTATGGGAATTGTAGGCATGCTTATTTTTATTCCACTGTTGTCCGTGTTCTATACTATTTTTCGCGAATTTATATATTTGCGTTTGAAAAAACAACACATCAAGCAGGTGACAGAGAAAGAAATATTTTTTGATAAAGATTGAAAAAGGTGTTAAATATCAATTATGATTAAACGCTTTACGAAAGGATAACCTATTATGAATACAGTAACAGTAAGAAATATTACGATTGGCGAAGGACGTCCGAAAATTTGTGTTCCTATCGTTGGCAAGACACGTGAAGAAATTCTAAATGAAGCAGCTACCTTCATTACTCTCCCGGTAGACATTGCAGAATGGCGTGTAGACTGGTACGAAGATGTGTTCTCTATTCAGGAAGTTCTGGATACGGCCCGTCAGTTAAAAGAGGCTCTTGGACAGATTCCGGTACTCTTTACATTCCGAACATCTAAGGAAGGCGGAGAAAAAGAAATTTCTCCGGAACAATATGCACAGTTGAACAAAGCTGTATCAGAAAGCGGTTTTGTGGATTTGATTGATGTGGAGGCATTTATCGGGGATGAAATAGTATCCTCTATCATTGCTCATGCTCATGCACATGGTGTAAAAGTGATTGCGTCGAATCATGACTTCGCAAAAACTCCTGAGAAAGACGAAATTGTACGTCGTCTCAGAAAAATGCAATCTCTTGATGCGGATATTCCAAAGATTGCTCTTATGCCAACTTGTAAAAAAGATGTTCTGACATTATTAGAAGCTACTTTGGAAATGTCTGAACAGTATGCAGATCGCCCGATTATTACTATGTCTATGGCAGGAACAGGGGTTGTAAGCCGTCTTACAGGTGAGACCTTTGGATCCGCACTGACTTTTGGTGCTGCTTCCAAAGCTTCTGCTCCGGGACAGATAGGTGTCCATGAATTGAAACAGGTTCTGGACATCATACATAAAAGTTTAATGATTTAAAGTGGAAAATCGTTAAAATGTATTGTGATATAGAAAAACACCTGCTATAATAACAAAAATAATAATCAGATAAGAAGGGAATAAGAAGAATGGGAGAACAATTTAACTATAATATTGTCCTGATTGGATTCATGGGAGTAGGAAAGAGTACTATCTCTGAGTTTTTGAAAACATCCTTTGCCATGGAGGTTATTGAGATGGATCAGATTATCGCAGAAAGAGAAGGTATGACTATTTCTGATATTTTTAAAATACACGGAGAAGAATATTTTCGTAATCTGGAGACCAATCTTCTTATCGAGATGCAGTCAAAAACTAATGTAGTGATTTCCTGCGGTGGCGGAACTCCAATGAGAGAATGTAATGTTGCTGAAATGAAGAAAAACGGACGGGTAGTTCTTCTGACAGCAAAACCAGAAACCATTTTAGAGCGTGTCAAAGACAGTCACGACCGCCCGCTGATTGAAAATAATAAGACAGTTTCATTTATTGCAGAGCTGATGGAGAAACGAAGAGAGAAATATGAGGCGGCAGCGGATATTATCATCGAAACAGACGGAAAAGATAAATCACAGATTTGCGAAGAGCTGATTCTTAAGCTGCGTCAGATGGATGATAAATAAAATTTACATAATAGTTTAGTGATTTAACTGATGCAAAAATGCAGAAGTTAATAGGAGGATAAAAGATGGAACAGAGAATTAAAGGAACAACAGGTTTATTGGCATTAATCGGAAGTCCGGTAGGACATTCAGGCTCTCCGGATATGTACAATTTCTGTTTCCGTTATCATAACCTGGATTACAGCTATATGGCTTTTGATATCAAAGAAGATCAGGTGCCGGCAGCATTGGATGCGATGCGTTTATTTAAGATGAGAGGATGCAATGTAACTATGCCATGCAAAACAGCAGCAGCCCAGAACATGGATGAATTATCACCTGCAGCAAGAATCATTGGCGCTGTAAATACAATCGTTAATGAAAATGGAAAACTAGTTGGACACATGACGGATGGTATCGGTTTCGTAGGAAATCTGAAAGATCATGGCGTAGATATAAAAGGAAAGAAAATGGTAGTTTTAGGTGCGGGAGGAGCTGCAACAGCTATCCAGGTGCAGTGTGCATTGGACAAAGCAGCATCTATTTCTATTTTTAATCCAAATGATCCTTTTCTCGATCGTGCAAAAAATACAGCAGCAAAGCTGAAAAACGAAGTGCCTGATTGCGACGTTCAAGTATTTTGTCTGGATGATCAGGATAAATTAAAAGAAGAAATTGCAAAAGCGGATATTCTGGTAAATGGAACATCAGCAGGAATGAAACCTCATGAAGATTTTTCTCTAATCACAGATAAATCTGTATTTCGTCCGGATTTGATTGTATGTGATGTTGTATACAATCCAGAAGAAACAAAACTCCTTCGTGAAGCAAGAGAAGCTGGTTGCACAAAAACTATTGGCGGAAAAGGCATGCTTCTGTGGCAGGGAGTTGCAGCTTATAAATTATATACCGGCATGGATATGCCTGTAGAAGAATATAAGAAATATCAGGCAGAAAACGAGAAATAAAAGCGAAATACATAAGGGCAAGATTTGACGAAATTGAATCAAACCCGGTTAAAGAAATTATTTAATAAGCTCTCTTCTGAGCAGACAAGTAAAGTACAAAAAACTTGTTGCTTGGAAGAGAGCTTATTTTATCTAAACGGTATTGTTGCAGATACTGGCTTGTCCTAAAGCCTCCTCATGCACTAACATATCTTATACCTTTTCTTATCTTTTATCAATTTTTCTTGACAATCCTTTGAATTTTCATATAATTATCTATGGTAATTAACTTTGGTAACTATATAGGAGCTTTATTATGACAAATGAAAAAATCAAACGTATGCTTGATGCATGTTATCAGGCAAAACGAATTCGTGAGATGCTCCCACCGCTGCCGGAAGGTATCGTGTCATCTCACATCCGCTATATGGACATGATCCAGAAACTTCAGAAACAGAAAGACCATGTAAAAGTTTCTGATCTAAGTGACGTTCTGAATATCCCACGCCCGGGTGTCACAAGAACGATAAAAGAGATGGAGAAAAAAGGATTGGTACAAAAGACAGCCTCCCCGGATGATGGACGTGTCACATACTTGTCTTTGACAGATCATGGAAAGGAAATATCTGAAAAGTATAATGAGAATTATTTTAATGAGCTGACTCCTTATCTTGATGATATCTCTGATGATGACGCTGACTGCATGGTTCAGACAATTCAAAAATTTTACGACATTATGTGTGAAAGGAGTGCTCAAAAATGACAGATAAAACTGCTGATTTTACACAAGGAAGTATTCTAAAGAAACTGGTGGCATTTATGATGCCTGTGCTAGGTGCACTGATCCTCCAGGCTGCGTATGGAGCGGTTGACCTGCTGGTCGTTGGAAGATTTGGTTCTACCTCCGGACTTTCTGCTGTTTCTACCGGAAGCCAGGTTCTGAATCTGGTCACTTTCGTAGTTGTCCAGTTTGCTATGGGTATCACGGTTCTGATTGCGCGTTATCTCGGCGAAAAGAAACCGGAACAGATTGGCTCCGTCATTGGAGGTGCTGCAATTGTATTTACAGTAATCTCTGTCGGATTGTTCATCGTTATGGTTTGTTTTGCGCATCCAATCGCAATCCTGATGCAGGCTCCTGCGGAAGCTGTAGAATTAACTGCTGTTTATATCCGTATCTGCGGCGGGGGAATCTTCTTTATCGTCGCGTATAACCTTCTTTCTGCGATTTTCCGTGGACTCGGAGACAGCAAGTCCCCTCTGTTTTTTGTACTTATTGCATGCATCATAAATGTTTTCGGTGACCTGATACTTGTTGCAGGTTTCCACATGAACGCAGCCGGTGCTGCAATTGCAACTGTTTTCGCCCAGGCGGTCAGTGTTGTCTTCGCAGTAGTTCTTCTTATCAAAAAGAATCTGCCATTTAAGATCACAAAGAAAGACTTCTGCCTGAATCCACACTGCAAGAAATTCCTCATCATCGGACTGCCTCTTGCACTTCAGGAATTCCTGACACAGATGTCATTCCTCGCACTCTGCGCCTTTGTCAACCGGCTCGGACTGGAAGCCTCTTCAGGATACGGTGTTGCCTGCAAAATTGTAAACTTTGCCATGCTGGTACCTAGTGCACTCATGCAGTCTATGGCTTCCTTTGTTTCTCAGAATGTCGGTGCAGGGAAAACGAAACGTGCAAAGCAATCTATGCTCACTGGAATCGGAGTCGGCCTGGTTGTCGGATGTTTCGTCTTCATTCTTGTATTTCTTAAGGGAGATGTCCTGTCCGGATTCTTCTCTACGGATGCCGCCGTTATTCAGAATGGATTTGCTTACCTGAAAGGATTCGCACCGGAAACGATTTTAACAGCCGTCCTCTTCAGCATGATCGGTTATTTTAACGGAAACGATAAGACGCTTTGGGTTATGACACAGGGGCTCATTCAGACACTTCTGGTCCGTCTGCCGATGGCATACATCATGAGTGTACAGCCAAACGCCAGCCTGACGAAGATTGGTCTTGCTGCACCGGTGTCTACAGCAGTAGGAATTATGTTGAATGTAGGATTCTATATTCATTTAAATCGAAAAAAGAAGTAATAACAAATCAGGGAGCGTATCAGTTTGATATGCTCCCTTGGTTTGTGTGCAGTGTGTTTGATGGAATAACGGGGCAGTGTTGTGAACACAGAAAGAAGCATCAGCTTTCATTAATCAATTTCAAAATAATTTTACTTGAATTTAATTAAGGAATGAACTATCAATGATATCCTATACTAGTTTGATTGAGTTACAGCAAAATATATTTACAGAGGCAGAGAAAATGAAAGTAAAAAATGCAGAGGAATTTTATAAAATTTTAGAAAGAAAAGCGATATATCCAGTATTTCAGCCGATTGTAAATCTACAGACCGGCGAGGTGGCAGGATATGAAGCGCTTAGTCGTATTGATAAACAGAACACGAATCTTATGATTTCGGATTTATTTGTGATCGCTGAACAGATGGGCTGTGTCTGGAAATTGGAGAAATTATGTAGAAATAAAGCATTAAAAGCAGCGGCAGATAAACCGGAAAAGGCAAAAATATTTCTTAATGTAGACGGAAATATCATTCAAGATAAATCTTTTATACAAGGATTTACAAATCGTAAGGCAGCGAAGGCAGGAGTTCCGGCAAGTGATATTGTATTTGAGATAACGGAACGTTCGGATATAGAAAACTATCAGATTTTGCAACAAATTATGAATCATTATGCAAATCAGGGATATGAAATAGCTTTGGATGATGTAGGTTCAGGATACTCGGGTTTGAATCGTGTGGTAAATACGTCACCAAATTATTTAAAAGCCGATATAGAGTTAGTTCGAGATATTCATAAAGATAAGAAGAAAGAGCTTATGATGAAATTTCTATTGCAGTATTGTAATGAAACAGGAGTGACTCTGATTGCAGAAGGGATAGAAACAGATGCAGAATTAGAGTGTCTACACAGATTAGGAGTTCATTATGGACAGGGATATTTTCTTGGAAGACCGAATAAGGGATTCGAAAATATAAGTGAAGAAGCAATGGGGGTATTGCAGAAGTTAAATATAAATCACAATAAAAATTACGGAAAAGCTGAAAAAGAATAATTAGCAGTCTTTGTCGAAAAAATCTCATTGCGTATTTATAGAGAAGTTGTTTATAATAAACATATGGGAAAAGATAGAATAATTTCATGAAAATGGGAGTAATAAAAGAATGAGTGTACAAACAGATTGTGAAATGTTATCTGTTCAGGCAATGGAAGCATATGCCAAAAAATTTCATGTTTCAGGAAATGATGTGGTTGCATTATTTCATGAAAATCAAGTTTTTGAAAAGATGATGATTCAGCATGAATATCTCCATCAGATAAGTTTTGAAGAAGTGTTAGAATATGTAGAGAAGATTATCATGGAAGGTTCGAAGGAATTAGTTGTTTATCATGGGAGTTGTTATGAATTTGAACGTATAGATCTTAATAAGTCTCACAATAGGAGAGATTTCGGAAAAGGTTTTTATACTACGATTTTACAATCCCAGTCAAAAGAGTGGGGATATAGACTTTCTTTAAGAGAAAAAAAGAAGAAGTATTTTGTGTATGAATATTTGTTTGAGGAAAATTCGGTATTAAATGTGAAAAGATTCGATGCTTTGAGTGAAGAATGGCTGGAATTTATTAAAGAAAATAGAAGGAAGGGCGGATTACAGCATAATTATGATGTAGTGATCGGACCGGTTGCGGATGATAATACAATGGAAACAGTTCAATTATATATAGCAAATATTTTAACAGCATCAGAAGCTGTAGAAAGATTGCGGTATAATAAAGTGAATAATCAAGTGTCCTTTCACACAGAAAAAGCATTGCAGTATTTACAGTTGGTAAGGAGGAATTCTTATGCCAGAAATGATATATAGTTTTAATGGAAAAGATATCACTATGAATGTGTGCATACAAATCAGAGATGTATTAAAATTGTTACAACAGCATTTTCATATTAGTTTCGAGGAAGCAGCATTGAAATTTTATAAGTCTGAAACGTATAAGACGTTACAAGAAACAGAGAATGGCTTGTGGGCAGAATCAGCGGAATATATAGCTGATAGATATTACGAAGAAGCGGAAAACAATCAAGTTACTGTATAAATTATCAGTTGATGTGTGGAAGAATAATTAATAGGCTGTAGCACAAATAAATCACTCGGGGCGTGTGAAAAAACGAGAGTTTTTTCATGCGTCCTTTTGCTTCTGTCTAAAATTAATTGCTAATATTCCTTTTTCAGATTATAATATGCAGTAGACTTATAATATATACTGGCTGAACGAGATTTATAAAGAATACCGTGTAAAGGAGAGGAACTATGCCAAAAAGACTTATAGATACTACAGCAAGTGAATTGTCACGATACAGTAAGTCGGAGCTTTTGACTGCTATTGCTGAGAGTGAAGGTAGAACGCTGGCGGCGGAGACGATAGGAACAGTAACTCCGATGTTAGTTAATATTACCAACGCAGAATTTGTAGCATCTCTTGGAACCGATTTGATTATGCTAAATATTTTTGATGTGAATAATCCAATGATTCAGGGATTGCCGCAGGTGGCACCGGAAGATACAATCCGCGAGGTAAAACGTCTGACAGGAAGAATGGTTGCAATTAATTTGGAACCGGCGGTGATAAAAGAAGGAGAAGAAGAATCTGTCTGGAATCTTACAACAGGACGTCAGGCTACAGTGGAAAATGCAATAAAGGCTGCAGATATGGGAGTAGATATGATTGTTCTGACGGGAAATCCGGGAGTAGGAGTAGATAACGAAGCAATCATACAGGCACTTTCAACATTAAGAGAGGCCGTTGGTGACAGAGTGATTCTTACAGCTGGTAAGATGCATGCATCCGGAATTATTTCAGAGGCTGGCGAAAAGATTCTTACAAAAAAAGATGTAGAAGCATTTGTTGATGCGGGAGCAGATGTGATATTGCTTCCAGCACCGGGAACAGTTCCTGGAATTACCATGGAATATGCACGAAAGCTTATCAAGAAAGCACATGAAAAAGGTGCTTTGGCGATGACAACCATTGGAACATCTCAGGAAGGTGCGGATGAAGCTACAATCCGTCAGATTGCACTTATGTGCAAGATGGCAGGTGCAGATATTCATCATATTGGAGACAGTGGATATATGGGGATGGCATTGCCGGAAAATATTACAGCGTACAGTGTGGCTATACGAGGAAAACGCCATACATACCGTAGAATGGCAATGTCGCTTGAGCGATAAACGATCCGCGAGGATGCGCAGTGATTCTGTAAAGAATATGTCAGCTTACGCTGACCAGAATCACGCGCCAAGTCTCGTGGCTGCTCGACTTGAATAGTTTCGAGGGATAAAATCAGCAGATAGCCGGTCTTCGGTTATCTGCGTAAAATTTTAATGAAAATGAGGGGTGTTTTTATGGGTGGAGAGAGTAAAACGAGAATGACGGAGGGAAGTATCTCCAAAAAAATCATTTTATTTGCAATCCCATTGTTTTTTGGAAATTTATTTCAACAGTTATATAATACAGCGGATTCCCTGATTGTGGGGAATTTTCTTGGCAGTAACGCACTGGCGGCAGTCAGCTCTTCGGGAAATTTGATTTTTCTTATGGTGGGATTTATTAATGGAATAGCCATGGGAGCAGGAGTTGTTATTGCCAGGTATTATGGGGCGAAGAAGAAAGACTCTCTGCAGAAATCAATTCATACAACAGTGGCTTTGGGGTTGGTGTCTGGTTTAATATTGATGGTTGCAGGGATGGTATTGGCACCGAAGATATTGGTGCTGATGGGAACGCCTGCAGATGTATTGCCGGAATCGATAGTGTATTTCCGGACATATTTTGCCGGATCTGTCGGTGTTGTTATGTATAATATTTTTGTAGGAATCCTGCAATCAGTAGGGGATGGACGTCATCCGTTGATTTATTTGATCATTTCATCCTGCATTAATGTCGTGCTGGATATATTTTTTATTGCAGGTCTTGGTATGGGAGTTGGTTCGGCGGCATTGGCTACGGTGATATCCCAGTTTGCCAGTGCAATTTTCTGTATGGTCCACCTGATGCGTGTGAAGGCTGAATATCGTTTGGAATTGCGGCAGGTTCGTTTTGATAAACGTATGTTACAGCAGATTATTCAGAATGGTGTACCTTCTGGTTTTCAGAATTCAGTCATTGCGATTGCAAATGTTTTTGTACAATCTAATATCAATGCATTTGGAAAAATGGCGATGGCAGGATGTGGTTCTTATTCCAAAGTAGAGGGATTTGCATTTTTGCCGGTAACCTGTTTTACTATGGCGTTGACAACTTTTGTCAGCCAGAATCTTGGTGCAAAGCAGTATGAACGTGCAAAAAAAGGTGCAAGGTTTGGGATTCTCTGTTCGATTTCCATTGCAGAGTTGATAGGAGTTATTATTTACACAGCAGCGCCGGTATTGATCGCAGCATTTAACAGAGATCCGAATGTGGTACATTATGGAGTAATGCAATCTAGAACTATTGCATTATTTTATTTTCTATTAGCATTTTCCCACTGCATTGCGGCAGTGCTTCGAGGTTCAGGAAATGCAGCAGTACCGATGACCGTTATGTTCTGTGTCTGGTGTTTGTTCCGCGTAAGTTACATTGCTGTAACGGTTCGTATTATTCCGGATATCAGAGTAATATTTTGGGCTTACCCGTTGACATGGAGTATTAGTTCCGCTATTTTCCTGTTTTTATTTTTACGTGGAAAATGGGTCTATGGATTTGAGAAAAAATGAAAGGATTATTTATGAAAAAAGAAAAACGAAACAGAATAATTTCTGCGCTTATGGTACTTGTAATGGGTGCCCTTCTTATGACAGGATGTGGTGGAAAAAGTACAGAAAAAGAAGACGCAGAGACGCTCACGGTATATTTATGGAGTACGAATTTATATGATAAATATGCACCATATATTCAAGAGCAGCTTCCGGATATCAACATCGAATTTGTAGTCGGAAATAACGATTTGGATTTTTATAAGTTTCTTGATGAAAATGGTGGTCTGCCGGATATTATTACCTGTTGTAGATTCTCACTTCATGATGCAAGTCCGTTAAAAGACAGTTTGATGGATCTTTCAACAACGAATGAGGCAGGTGCTGTCTATAATACATATCTTAATAATTTTAAGAATGAAGATGGTAGTGTGAACTGGTTGCCGGTATGTGCAGATGCTCATGGATTTATAGTGAATAAAGACCTGTTTGAAAAGTATGGTATTCCACTGCCTACAGATTACGACAGCTTTGTTTTTGCATGTCAGGCATTTGAGGAAAAAGGAATCCGCGGATTTACGGCAGATTATTTTTATGATTATACCTGTATGGAGACTTTGCAGGGTCTTTCAGCAGCAGATCTTACTTCTACAGAAGGCAGTAAGTGGCGTACAGCCTACAGTGATCCTGCCAATACAGAAAAAGTAGGATTGGACGATGTTGTCTGGCCAAAGGCATTTGAACGCATGAATCAGTTTATTCAGGATACCAACTTGGGACCGGATGATTTAAATATGACCTATGATGATGTAATGGATATGTATCAAAAGGGTGAAGTTGCTATGTACTTTGGCACTTCTGCCGGTGTGAAAATGTTTCAGGATCAGGGGATTGATACTGCATTCTTACCATTCTTTGAGGAGAATGGAGAAAAGTGGCTGATGACTACACCATATTTCCAGGTTGCATTGAATCGTGATCTTGAACAGGATGAAGCACGCAAGGAAAAAGCAATGAAAGTGTTAAATGTAATGCTTTCTGATGAAGGTCAGAATAAAATTATTTCTGAAGGGCAGGATTTATTGAACTATAGTCAGAATGTGACTCTTAAACTTACTGAATATTTACAGGATGTTAAGCCTGTGATTGAAGAAAATCATATGTATATCCGTATTGCGTCGAACGATTTTTTTACGATTTCCAAAGACGTGGTTTCGAAGATGATTTCTGGAGATTATGATGCAGAGCAGGCGTATCAGGCATTTGATGCTCAGCTTTTAGATGATGAAAATGTTTCGGATGATGTTGTGTTAAGTTCGTCGAAGTCATACAGTAATTATTTCCATTCAGAAGGTGGAAATGAATCTTATTCTGTTATGGCAAATACATTACGGGATATTTATGGGACAGATGTGTTGCTCGCAACAGGAAACAGTTTTACCGGCAGTGTATTGAAGGCTGATTACACAGAAAAAATGACAGGCAACATGATCATGCCGAATGGTCTTGCTGCTTACAAGAAGGAAATGAGCGGAGCCGAACTGAAAGAAATGTTGAAAGCTTTTGTGGAGGGTTACGAAGGTGGTTTAGTTCCATTTAATCATGGTTCGCTTCCTGTAGTTAGCGGTATTTCTATGGAAATCAAAGAAAATGGGGATGGATACACACTGTCTGAAGTAAAAAAGGACGGGAAAAAGATTCAGGATGATGATAGCTTTACAGTAACTTGCCTGGCAATACCACGACATATGGAGTCTCTTCTTGCAGATAAAGACAGTACATTTGAGGCTGAAGATACAACAGTGAAAGATACATGGATGAATTATGTTTTAGAAGGTGATGTGGTTTTAGCAGAACCGGAAGACTATATTACGTTGAGGTAAGAAAATGAATGCTAAAAATCATAACACGAGAAAGAGAAAAAAATTTATAAGGAAACGTTCAGACATCGCAGCTATTACTGTTTTACTTATCTGTATTATTTTGGCAGGTTTTCAATATTTTAGATTTGTTTCAAATGTTGTTTATCAAGAAAGCGTTTCTCATTTGACAGAGATTTTACATCAGTCAAATAATGCATTAACGGAGATGTCAAATAAGAATTTGACTTATCTTCATATGTTGAGTGAATACTTACAAAACATTTCAAGTGAAAATGAAATTGCGGATTATATAAATAGAGCACAGGAAGAAGCAGAGTTTTCAGATTTCTATTTTCTATCTACCGATGGTAATTACAAGACAGTAACAGGAGAGACAGGCTATCTTGGTTTGCAGGGGACAATTGCGGATGAGATTATTCAGGGAAATGATATCATAATGAATGCGGTACTTCCGGGAAAATCGCAATTGCTGGTTTTTGCCAGCCCTGTACCTCGCGGATACTATCAGGGATTCGAATATGATGCGATAGCGATTGCTTACGAAAATTCAGATATTGTAAAAATACTGGACATTTCTTCGTTTCATGGACAGGCGAGCAATTATGTTATCCATTCCGATGGCCGTGTCGTAATCGACCATTCTGCGGAGGAAATGGAATCTGTCTATAATTTCTTTGGCGTTTTGCGAGAGCGTTCGAATCTGTCTGAAAAAGAGATTCTCGCACTTTCGAAGAAATTAGAACAGGGACAAAGTGGTTCTACGCTTATAAAACTGGACGGAACAAAATACTATCTGATTTATGAAAAATCAGAAATCCAGGATTGGTCAGTGCTTGGGATGGTGCCGGTTAATGTAGTTAACGCAAGTATGAATACATTACAGTTTACTACGATGGTACTTGTCGGCATTGTAGTGCTTAGTATTGCAGGATTTATTATTGTAGCGATTCTTAGAAAGAGTAAAGCAAATCTGAAGAACAAGGATATTGAAATTTTATATCGAGACGAGTTATTTCAGAAGCTCTCAATGAGTGTGGATGATGTTTTTCTGATGTTGGATGGAAAAACATTGAAAGTAGATTATGTCAGTCCAAATGTTGAGAAACTATTAGGTATCACAGTAGAACAGATCAGGCAGGATATTCGTGTTCTTAGAAACCTGCATCCAAAGAACTCTGCAAACCGTGATAAAAATTATCTAGAAGAATTGATGGTCAGAGAACAGCGCGAGTGTGAGTTTGAGTATGTTCATCAGAAAACAAAAGAACATCGCTGGTTTCATATTGTTGCCATGGGCAGCGAGGTAGAGAAAAGGAAAAAATACATTTTAGTTATGTCAGACAGAACTGCTGATAAACAAATGAATCATGCACTTTCTGAAGCTGTACATGCTGCTGAAACAGCTAATAAGGCAAAAAGTATGTTCCTTTCCAATATGTCGCATGATATTCGAACACCGATGAATGCGATTATAGGTTTTGCAACATTGGCTGTAAGTAATATCAATAATCAGGAGAAAGTCAGAGATTATTTGAGTAAAATTCTTTCTTCAAGTAAACATTTACTTTCACTTATCAACGATGTATTAGATATGAGTCGTATTGAAAGTGGTAAGATCCATTTAGAAGAGACGGAGGTTAGTCTGCCGGAGGTTCTGCATGATCTGAAGACTATTGTAAGCGGACAGATTCATGCAAGGCAATTGGAACTTTATATGGATGTCATGGACATTACCGATGAGGATGTTTATTGTGATAAGACACGACTTAGCCAGGTGCTGCTAAATCTTTTATCGAATGCAATTAAATTTACTCCGGCAGGTGGAACAGTTTCTGTCCGATTTAGACAGCTTCCGTGTACAAAAAAAGGAAGTGGATGCTATGAAATCCGGGTAAAGGATACAGGAATCGGTATGAGTCAGGAGTTTGCACAGAAAATTTTTGACCCATTTGAACGTGAACGGACGTCTACAGTCAGCAAGACGCAGGGCACGGGGCTTGGCATGGCTATTACAAAAAATATTGTGAATATGATGGGTGGTACGATCGAAGTTAGGACAGAACAAGGAAAAGGTACAGAATTTATTGTTCGAATAGAGCTTGGTATTCAGTCTGAGCAGCATCATGTAGAAAAGATTGCAGAACTGGAAGGTCTCAAAGCGTTGGTTGTAGATGATGATTTTAATACTTGTGACAGTGTGACTAAGATGCTGGTGAAAGTAGGAATGCGTTCAGAATGGACACTTTCCGGTAAAGAGGCTGTTCTTCGTGCACAACAATCAATAGAACTTGGGGATGCTTTCCATGCATATATCATCGACTGGCGTTTGCCGGATATGAATGGTATAGAAGTGACTCGTCAGATTCGCAGTCTTGGTGATGACACACCGATCATTATTCTAACTGCTTATGATTGGTCTGATATTGAAGTAGAAGCAAAGGCAGCAGGAGTAACAGCGTTTTGTTCGAAGCCTATGTTTATGTCAGATTTACGTAATACTTTAATGACTGCGATTGGACAGAAACAGGCCGAGGAGAATGAAATTTTCCCTGTTGCAGATAAGGCTTTCAAAGGCAAGAGAGTATTACTTGTGGAAGATAATGAATTAAATAGTGAAATTGCGATGACAATTCTTAATGAGTATGGAATTCAAGTGGATACAGCAGGAAATGGAGTTGAAGCCGTAGAGAAAATCAAAATCTCAACACCGGGAGATTATGATTTGGTATTGATGGATGTGCAGATGCCGATAATGAACGGATATGAGGCAACGAAACGTATCCGAAAACTTAACGAACCAAAGCTGGCAGGCATACCAATTCTTGCTATGACAGCAAATGCATTTGATGAAGATCGGAAAAATGCATTGGAATCAGGAATGGATGGTTTTTTATCAAAACCAATTGTTGTGGATGAGCTGCTCCATACATTGCAGGAATATTTTGGAAAAAATAAAATGAATTGACAGGTAGTTTTAGGGTTTTCTTAAGAAAATTGATATGATAAAATAAGAAATGGAATTTCTAAATTTAAGGAGGATGAGAGATGATTAAAGTATGGATAGTAGGATCGAACGGACAGATCGGGCATGCGTTGAATGAGGTCCTCGACCCATTAGAGATTGAAGTATTGAATACAGATAAAGACGAACTGGACATTACAGACACAGAAGAAGTGCTCAATTTTGGTATTGTAAACCGTCCGGATGTGATTATCAACTGTACCGGTGTTACAGATACAAAGTTGTGTGAAGAAGAACCGGAGCTTGCTTATCGGGTGAATGCACTTGGAGCGAGAAATTTAAGTATTGTTGCAAGAAAAAATGGTGCGAAGATTGTTCAGCTTTCGACAGATGATGTATTTGACGGAAAGAGTAAGAAGCCATATACAGAATTTGATGATACAAATCCGTTGACTGTTTATGGATCCTCTAAAAGAGCAGGAGAAAACTATGTAAAGGAATTTACACACAAACATTTTGTTATCCGTAGCAACTGGGTTTACGGAAAAGTAGGACAGAATTTCGTGAATCAGGTATTGGAAGCGGCAGAAAAGGGAAATGCCCTTTCTGTAGCAGCAGACCAGTTTGGTTCGCCGACAAGTGCAAAAGATCTTGCAAGAATGATACTGTATTTAATTAATACAAATGAATATGGTACTTACCATGTAACTTGTAGCGGAGTCTGCAACCGATATGAATTTGCACAGGAAATCCTTAGGTTGTCAGGAAAGGAAATTGAATTAAAGGCGGTTCCGACAGAACAGTCGGATCTTTCAGCGGTAAGACCACCATATGCGGTATTGGATAATTTTATTCTCCGTATTATCGATATGTATGATATGCCAGATTGGAAAGAGTCATTAGAAGAATATATGAATGAAAGAACGGAGAAATAAGATGAAAAACAAGAATGTGAAAGAAAAAAAGAAAGAGAAAAAGATCGGACTGACGACGAAGATCTTCATAGCTTTGCTTTTAGGTGCTGTTTTTGGAATTGTACTTTGTTATTTGATTCCTGACAGCAAGATCAAACATGATATTATTGTAGAAGGTGTGCTTTATGTAATCGGACAGGGATTTATCCGTCTGATGAAGATGCTTGTTGTACCACTTGTATTTTGTTCTCTTGTGTGTGGAAGTATGGCCATCGGAGACACAAAGAAGCTTGGAACAGTCGGTGTCAGAACTTTGATCTTTTATCTTGCTACAACAGCACTTGCCGTAACAGTAGCATTGTCCATTGGTAATTTGATTAATCCTGGTATCGGGCTTGACATGAGTGCGATCCAGACAAGTGCTTCTACTGTCGAGACAATGGAAGCAACTTCACTGACAGATACAATTTTAAATATTATTCCGGATAATCCGATTAACTCACTGGCAAGCGGAACAATGCTTCAGGTTATCGTTTTTGCGCTGATCATTGGTGTTATTCTTGCAAAAATGGGAGAACGTGCAGAGACCGTTGCAAACTTCTTCAGTCAGTTTAATGATATCATGATGGAAATGACAATGATGATCATGAGTCTGGCACCAATCGGTGTATTCTGTCTGATCAGCCGTACATTTGCAAATATTGGATTTAGTGCATTTATTCCACTTGCAAAATATATGATCGCAGTACTTGTGGCACTTGCAATCCAGTGTTTTGGTGTATATCAGATCCTTTTGAAGATTTTTACAGGATTGAACCCAATCCGTTTTATCAAGAAATTCTTCCCGGTTATGGCATTTGCATTCTCAACAGCGACATCAAATGCAACAATTCCACTTTCTATTGAGACACTTTCTAAGAAGATTGGAGTTTCTAAGAAGATTTCTTCATTTACGATTCCGCTTGGAGCAACCATCAATATGGATGGTACATCCATCATGCAGGGAGTTGCAGTTGTGTTTGCAGCACAGGCATTTGGAATCCATTTGAGCATGACAGATTATATTACAGTAATCGGAACAGCAACACTTGCATCTGTCGGAACAGCCGGAGTACCAAGCGTTGGTCTGGTTACACTGACAATGGTATTTAATTCTGTCGGACTTCCGGTAGAGGCAATTGGTCTGATCATGGGTATCGACCGTATTCTGGATATGACAAGAACAGCTGTTAATATCACTGGTGATGCAGTATGTACAACAATTGTTGCACATCAGAATAAAGCGTTAGATAAAAAAGTATTTTATGAGACAGAATAAGTAACAGGGAGATGATTCGGGGTACTCGAATCATCTCCCTGTTTAAATTTGTAAAATATTTTGTTTATACTCAGAAACTGTCATTTTATAATAATTTTTAAAAGCGGTATGAAAATGGTTCGGATAAGAATAGCCCAACCGGTCGGATATTTCAGAAATTGAAAGCTTACCTTCCTTTAAAAATGTAACAGCTGCAGCCATTCTGGCTTCTGTCCTTTTTTGGAGAAAGTTTTGTCCATATCGATTAAAGAGAATCCGACTGGTCTGTCTGGTGCTTAATCCTAAACGGCGTGATAATTCATTTAATGTAATCGTATCGTATTCTAGTAAAAAGCTATCTTCAATGAGGATATAAGCTTTCACCAAAGGAATCGGAATATATGTGATAGCAGCATTTGAAGCCGGTTCGTAGTTTCGCAGTATTTTAACCAGGAACTGCATAAAAAGAGCACGCAACATGATAGTGGCGGCGGAGCCGGGAGCAGAAAACTCCTGATAAATTGCTTCGAGGGTAGCTTGCAACTTAGCACAGTCCTTTCCATACCAGAACGGATAATGTAAAAATGGTTCTATAATAGCGTTTTCGGAAGAGTCCTTTTTTGTGTCGTGTGCTTTTTCAATTCTTAAATAAATACAATACTCATATGTCGGATCATCTGAGTCGGAATATTGTTGATGCTCGATATGAGGACCGGTTGTATAGAGTATATTTGGATATAATTCATAGGAGCATTGATTGCTGATCAATGTTCCCTTACCTTTTGGAATATAATGAATCTCATAACTGTTCGAGCTATGGGCATGTGAAGGTGTATTCCACGTCTGGCATTCATATGTAAATTTCAATATATTGATCTGATAATCACCTATCGAAAATGTAATATATAAGTTATCATTTTTCATACTGTAGCCCCCTTTTTAAAAGTACGCTAACCGGACATGAATAAGTTTGTTTTGTCTGCTGTTCCAATATTATTATCGTACTATAGATTTTATAATGAAATCAAGAATAAGATAAAAAAACAAAAAGGAGGATGACGATGATTATTGATGCACATTTACATCTTTGGGAAAAACAATCGGGATGTGTAAATGGAAAACCAGTCTTTGCATTAAGCGGAGGAAAAAGTGATTTTGGCGGAGCGATACGTCAAATGATGCCACCCTATATGCTGGATGGAAGTAATACAGTAGAAATGCTGATTGCAAATATGGATTATGCGAGAGTCAGTGGATGCGTGGTGACGCAAGAGTATATCGATGGTAATCAGGATGCATATTTATTAGAATGTAGAAAGAAATATCCGAAAAGAATAAAAATTTGTTGTCTGTATGAAGAAAAAGAAATAGATGATAAATGGATAGAACAGTTTGATGGGATTAAAATTTGTGCGGGCAGATTAAAAGATCAAAACTTGTTACATCATAAAGATATTTTTGAAAAAGCAGACAAGCTGAATAAATTTATTTCAATCGATATGGCGGATGGAGAGCTTCAAGTAGGTGATATGGAAAAATTGATTGAGATGCATCCGAATCTGCGGATTGCTATAGGACATTTTGGAATGGTCACGGTAGAAGGCTGGGAGAAGCAGATTGCATTGGCAAAGCATAAAAATGTTTATATTGAAAGTGGCGGAATTACATGGTTATTTCACAAAGAATTTTATCCATATCCATCTGCTGTCAAGGCGATACGCAAGGCGATAGAAATTTGCGGAGTTAAAAAATTGATGTGGGGAAGTGATTACCCGCGTACAATGACCGCCATAACTTATGGGATGAGTAAAGATTTTATAGAAAAATCGACTGCTTTATCGGATGAAGAAAAGAAAAAAATCTTAGGAGAAAATGCAAAAGGATTTTATGGTTTTCCAGAATTAGAAGTTCCGGAAAAAATAATTAACATGGTTGAGTAGGAGAAATAAGATGATTGTAAAAGGAACATATTTTCAGAATAGCAAAGAGAATCCATTGGTATATGGAGATGTTGAAATTAATAATATCCCAAGAAGACGATTAAGAGGAGAGGAAGAAAAAGAAGGTGTGATTGCAGAGAGTGTTCTGGTTGGATTTTGCGGAACAGATTACACATTGATGAATATGGGGCGAGAAGGAAAATTAAAACCTAAATTTCCGGAAGGCTGTAACAGATTGATCAATGGTCATGAGGGCGTTGTATGGGTACCGTCACAAGAGCGTTTTGCAATCGTGTTGATCCGTGGCGGAAACAGCTATGATCCAACCAGATATACAGAAGAAGAAACGTATTTTGAATATGGATGTGATCAGGCTGATGGTTTGTTTTCAGATAAAAATTATTACAATCCCGACATGCTATTGAAAATCCCGGATGGTTATGTGAAGGATGGAAAAATCTCTCTTAATCTATGTAAGAAGCTGGTATTCAGTGACCCATATGCCTGTATGATTTTTCAGAGAGAACGAATGGAAGATATAGGAGAGGCTCAGAATTTCAGAGTGAAAATGGCTCAATATAAATGCAGCGAAGAAGAGGCAAGAAAAATTGCGAAGAAGGAAACCTTTGACAGAGTATGTATTTTCGGGCTTGGAACAACAGGTATGTTTATCGGGGATTTGATTCGTCAGAAATATCCGGAGGCGAAGATTGTTTTCGTGGCAAGAAGCGAAGAAAACAGTCCAAAAGTCGCATTTGCGCTAAAACAGGCAGGGGCATCTTATGTCAGAAGTGCATTTGATACAAAAGAAGAACTTGCAGATGCAATTAAAGAAAAATTGGATGGTACCGCAACTGTATTTATCGGTTCCAGCGGAGCAGCGATTGAACATGAAATTGCATTTCAATACGGCGTACTAGGCTGTAATGGTATTTATAATTCTTTCTCATTGGGACCGAAAATTACAGTCGATACAATGCCATTCGGATTTAAAAATCAGGTGATATTCGGCTCCATAAATTTCCGTCAGGATCATATGGAGGAGGCTATTCAGATACTTCAAAACAGCTGCTATGATGAGATCGTTGAATTGATAGACAAAGATGAATTTACAGAGGATCCGATTGATGCATATGAAAATAAAATTTATGCAAAAGGTGCACCAATGAAAACCGCAGTTATATGGAATGAAAAATATGTTGATAGAGAACGTTAAATAAAAGAATGTATTGAGAGGAAAAAACATGAGAACAATTATAATTTCTGAACCGGGAAAGGTTGCAGTTACAGAAAATGAAATGTCAAAAGTAAAAGAGGGAGAGGCATTATTAAAATTATTATATGGTGGAATTTGTGGAAGTGATTTGGGTACATATCGCGGAACTTTCGCATATGCAAGCTATCCGAGAATACCGGGACACGAGTTTTCTGCACAGATTGTAGAAATCGGTGAAAATGACAGAGGATTAAAGCCGGGAATGATCGTAACCTGCAATCCATATTTCAATTGCCAGAAATGCTACTCTTGTGAGAGAGGACTGGTAAATTGCTGTGAATCCAATGAAACAATGGGGGCACAGAGAGACGGAGCATTTTCCGAGTATATCACAATGCCGATTGAGCGGATTTATGATGGAAAAGGATTGAATCCAAAACAGCTTGCACTGATTGAACCATTTTGTATCAGTTATCATGGGGTATCAAGAGCAGATGTAAAAAAAGGCGATAAAGTGCTTGTCATCGGTGCAGGAACAATCGGTGTTCTTGCTGCAATTGCCGCAAAAGCAAAAGGTGGAGAAGTATACATTGTAGATGTTGCCGAAGAGAAACTTCAATATGCATATGAAACATTTGGACTTGCCGGTATGATAAAGAATGACAGCGAGGAAGAGTTTATGAACCGTGTAAATGAAATTACAGGGGAGCATCATGGATTTGACGTTTGTATTGAAGCTGTCGGACTTCCGTCTACATTCCAGAATTGTATTGATGCGGCAGCCTATGGCGGACGTATAGTTCTGATTGGAGTAGGCAAGAAAAATCTGGATTTCAATTTTACATTAATCCAGAAAAAGGAGTTAAATATATTCGGATCAAGAAATGCGTTGAAAGCAGATTTTACGGAACTGATTGATTTAGTAAAAAGTGGAGAAATTGATTTGGAAAAGATTGTAATGAATCCGGATTCGACAGATGTGAAGAAGAAATCAGAATATGAATTGGATGAAGCAGACAGGGCATTTGAAGAGTTTAGTAAATATGGCGGCAGTAAACTGAAAGTATTAATTCACTTTTCTGATCCTTCATAAGAGTCGAAAAAATTGAAATAAAATAGTAGGTTTACTTATGAAATAGATGCTATAATAGAGGAAATCGGCAGGGGTCGTTTTCCTCTTTCTTTTTGCATTACAGTAGCAACGTAAGAATAATAAAATTCGCAGTTGACAATACTATAAAAGTGAGTTATATTAAATATAGTAATAATAGTAATTATTACTATATTCAAGTCGAACGTTCGTGAGACTTGGCGCGTGATTCTGGTCAGCAAAGCTGACATATTCCTATCAGAATCACTGCGCATCCTCGCGGAGCGTTTATCTCAGTCGGAGATTGGACTCCCACTGAGATAAATTTGCTATTACTCACCACCTGAAGAGGTGGGAGTCTTCTCGACTGAGATAAACAAAGGAGGTATGTCGCATGGAGAAAAAAGCACTTTATAATCTGTCGTATGGAGTATTTATGTTGTCTACTCGTTCTGGTGAGAAAGTGAATGGTTGTATTACAAACACTTGTATGCAGGTAGCGAATAATCCAATTCGAATTGCAATATCCGTTTTGAATAGTAATTATACTTGTGATTTAATTAAAGAGAGTGGTATATTTGCATTGAGTCTGCTGGATGTAAATTGTTCTTTTGAGACAATTAAGCATTTTGGCTTTCAGTCAGGAAGAGATGTGGATAAGATGAAAGATCTTTCGTTGCCGGTTGATCATAACGATATACCATATTTGGGATATCAGACATGTGCTGTTATTAGCGGGAAAGTTTTAGAGCAGCAGGATCTTGGCACACACACATTGTTTATTGCAGAAGTGACAGATGCGAAGTTGTTGAATGAGAACGAACCACTTACTTACGCTGATTATCAGAATCGCGTAAAACCAAAGAAGAAAGAGATACCTCAGGATAAGAAGATTGTTGGCTGGAGATGTAAGATTTGTAATTATGTCTATGAAGGAAGTGAGCTTCCACCGGATTATACATGTCCTCTTTGTGGACACGATATCAGTGATTTCGAGCCAATATATGAAAGGAGATAATGAATTATGAAGTATGTATGTGATTTATGTGGATGGGAATATGATGAGGAGCAGGGATATCCAGAAGGCGGTATTGAACCAGGAACAAAATGGGAAGATGTGCCGGAAGATTTTGAATGTCCGTTATGCATGGCCGGAAAGGATCAATTCTCAGAAGAATAAGAATTTTTAGTAGAATGGAAAAACAAATTGATTATAAAAACCTTGTAAGGGAGATAGTTACGTTGACTGTAGCAGTATTTATTATTGCTGCGGCGGTATATTTCTTTTTGGTTCCCAGCCACACTTCGGTTAGTAGTATTTCAGGTCTGGGAATCATCCTTACAAATTTTATACCATTGCCACTCTCTGTGATTACAATGGTTATGAATGTAGTACTTCTGTTGATTGGATTTATTACATGTGGTAAAGAATTTGGGACAAAGACAGTTTATACCAGTGTTGCATTGCCGTTTTTTTTATGGATATTTGAACGTATTCTTCCGGATATCGGCTCATTGACAGATAGTCAGGAATTGGATGTGCTTTGTTATGTTTTAGTAGTCAGCATAGGTCTGAGTATTCTTTTTAATATGAATGCATCTTCCGGAGGTCTTGATATTGTAGCGAAGATCATGAATAAATATTTGCATATAGAGATGGGAAAAGCTATGTCATTAGCCGGGATGTGTGTGGCATTGTCAGCGGCACTTGTGTATGATAAGAAGACAGTTGTCCTAAGTGTTCTGGGTACATATTTCAATGGTATGGTAGTGGACCATTTTATCTTTGGTCAAAATCTGAAGAGGCGAGTTTGCATTATTACTCAGTATGAAGAAGAACTTCGCCAGTTTATTATCCATGATCTGCATAGCGGAGCAACAATATATGAAGCATTTGGTGCTTATAATATGGATAAGAGACATGAGATTATCACTATTGTAGATAAAAACGAGTATCAGAAATTAATGAGTTATATTAATAAACTCGATCCTAAGGCATTTATTACAGTGTATACGGTGGCAGACATGCGTTATCAGCCAAAAACAATAGGAACCTCAGCAAAATGAAAATTGCTGAGGTCCTTTTATTTATGTTATAAAAGACATTCTTTTTGGGTACACAAGATAAGTCTGATGAGAAGAATAGGTTTTATAAAAAATCACTGCAAGATACCAGCAAATCAATTTTTTTCCACTGTGTTTCTTCGTCAATGCAATTTCCTTCTTCTACAGAAGCAAATCCACACTGCGGAGAAAGGGCGATTTGATCACCAACGATTGCTTTCGCTTCTTCATAACGTTTCTTTAAGAAATCATGATCTTCCAGTTCGGGATTTTTAGTGGAAATCAAGCCGGCAACAAAAATAGCATTTTTATCTTTTAGTACGTGCCAAGGTTCAAAAGAGCCGGAGCGTGCATCATCATATTCAATGAAGAATGCATCATAAGGAATCTCAGCAATTACAGGTGCAACGGAATCATAAAAGCCATGAAACAGAGGATTTCCTTTGAAATTACCCTTGCAAAAATGTGTTGCGATAAAGAAATCTTCTGGTTTTCCTTCAAGAGCTTTTGTCGAGACAGTTTGGAACCAGTTGAGAATTTGTGATTTTGTATACCCAAGTGAGAATACTTTCTTTAAAAAATTCTCGTCAATCAGATAAGTCCAGGAGGTATCATCAATCTGCAGATAACGACAGCCATGGTTATAGAAATCCTGAATTGCATCCTGATATGCTTTTGCAACATCATCGATCAGCGCATTGATGTCCGTTCCGTAATAAGGAGTTTCTTTATTTCCAAGTTGAAGAAAATGGTCAATAAAAATCATGTTTGGTCCGGAGATGCATTTTTTAGCAATTACACCATCATATTTCTGTGCAAGAGAATGCAAGTAATCCCAGGCCTGAACTTCGGGGTGCTCTTTTTCTTTATTATAAAAGACTTTTCCTGTTATAGTACCAAGTTCGATTTCATTGATTGTCCCATTGATTTCTTTTGTGAAATGTTTTGTCTCAAATCCATCAAATTCCTTTAGCCAGTCCAGATGCCACCAGCGACGGCGTAATTCCCCGTCAGTTACATATTTAAGACCATGAGATACTTCTTTCTCTACCAAATTTGCAATTGCAAGATCCTCAGCTTTTGTTAATTCTTCTTTGGAAATTGTTCCGTCTTTGAAAGCCTTTCTTGCTGTTTTAATTTCTTCCGGGCGAAGGAAAGATCCTACGATATCATAAGTTAAATGTGTCATATAAAAACCTCCGTTTTATACTTTATTTTCATAAGTATTATTTGTTATTATAGGTAATGTAAAGATTGTAGTTTTATTATGCAAGATATTGATAAATTTGTATAATACTTAAAAAGAGTGGTTTATCATAGTTTGAAACTATGGATACGATAGATATCTTTTGAAAAAATAGAATTAAAAGGAGTATCATATGTCGATTTACAAAATGAAATCATTCAAATCCAGTTATATAGATATCAGTGCAGCGGTATTACATATTATTGCCATGATACTTATGTTAATGGATCATCTATGGGCGACACTTTTTCCGGCGCAAGATTGGCTGACTTGTGCAGGGAGACTGGCTTTTCCGATATTTGCTTTTATGACGGTGGAAGGATATTTTTATACTCATAACCTAAAAAAATATATTTTCAGATTGTTTTTGTTTGCGTTACTGTCAGAGGTACCATTTGATTTGATGTATGGAGGAACATGGTTTTATCCGGTTCATCAAAATGTTATATGGACATTTTTGCTGGGAATTTTAGGGATTCATTTAATAGAAATAGCACGTAAAAATCAAAAGAGATGGGCGTATTTACTTGTGGCAATCCTTGTTGCTATAATGGGAATGCTATTAGGAACTATATGTATGGTGGATTATTATGGAGCAGGAGTATTAACAGTACTTGGGTTTTATTTTTTCAGAGGACGAAAATGGTGGTGTCTGTTAGGGCAATTTCTTACACTTTATTGGATAAATGTAGAATTGTTAGGGGGCTTGATGTATCCAGTTCAATTGTTTGGTGTGAAATTTGAATTTTGTCAGCAGGGATTAGCACTGCTGGCCTTGATACCTATCTGGTTATATCGTGGACGTCAGGGATATCACAGCAAGTTGTTCCAGTATAGTTGTTATGCATTTTATCCGGTGCATATGCTAGTACTAGTGTTGATATTGTCACTTTGTTTTCATTGATCTGAACAGAATAATTGCTAATCGGCTCCGAAAAGAGCCAGAAAACCTCGTCCCTAACCGGCTCTTTTATTTACAAAGTTATAAAAAAGAAATGGACTTTTTCATATAGAGACTGTATAATTATAAAAAAATAATTGAGTCAGTTGAAAGTCTAAGACGAAACGTTACATGTCTATAGAATAGTAGCTAATTGTAACGTGTAAGATGCATTGTCTGGAAGGACAATGCATCTTTTGAGTTTAAGATATTCAATTTGAGTACAACTGAAGGAATAAAAAACAGCAGGATGGGAACAACATGAAGGGAAGAAGAATTATTGCAGGGATGCTGCTTGTGGGTATACTAATTACATCTCTTATAGGATGCAGTGAATCAGTGCATCAAAAAAAAGAAAAAAATAAGCCTACAATTACACTGGGAAGCGATAGCTATCCCCCATATAATTATCTGAATGAAGATGGAATTCCAACGGGAATAGATGTGGATCTGGCAACGGAAGCATTTGAAAGAATGGGCTATCAGGTAGAGGTTGTACAGATTAACTGGGAGAAGAAAAAGGAACTGGTGGAAAGTGGCGAAATTGACTGTATTATGGGATGTTTTTCCATGGAAGGAAGACTGGATGAGTACCGCTGGGCAGGACCATATATATCAAGTCGCCAGGTAGTTGCGGTAAATGAAAACAGTGACATTTATGAACTGAAAGATTTGGAAGGAAAAAATGTTGCAGTTCAGTCAACGACTAAGCCGGAAGGTATCTTTTTGAAACGAACGGATGAGAGAATTCCAAAGCTCTCTAATTTGATCAGTCTTGGCCATAGAGAACTAATCTACACTTTTCTTGGAAAAGGTTATGTAGATGCAGTAGCAGCACATGAAGAGTCTATTGTACAGTACATGAAAGATTATGATACAAACTTTCGTATTTTAGAAGAACCGTTGATGACAGTTGGAATAGGTGTTGCATTTGCTAAAAATGATGACAGAGGCATTTGTGAAGAGCTGGATCAGATATTAGAAGAAATGCGGCAGGATGGGACATCGTTGAAAATAATCGGAAAATATCTGGATGACCCGGAAAAATATCTGGAGGTGGATGGCTTTGAGTATTAAAAGAAACCCAAAAGAAATGAAAAACCGCTTCTGGATGTTTGGGACTTTGATAGGTGTCTGCGTAGTGGCAGCCTCTGTATTGTATTTTTTTCATAAAGAAAAGACAGAAGCGGAGCAAAGACTGGTTGAGATTGTAAATTATGTCAAGGTTCAGTGTTCTACTTATACACATTATAATGAGGCTACAGAATCCAAAAGTCTTCTTAGATCGATTGAGAGTGCTCGTCAGATGAGCACGAACATCGATATTGAGACAGAAAATGGCGGGCAGTTAAGCCAGGAATTATTAAAAGAAAATTTGCAGACACTTTGGGTGGATGGAATTCTTGTACTTAATGCAGATGGAAGTGTAGTTTGTGAATATAGTGCAAACAAAAAATTTACGGAAAAAGCAGTTCGTTATTTACAAAAAGATGTCATTATGGATTTTGTAGAATATGAAGAACGTTCGTATTCTGAGAGAATCAATCTTGATGACGGCAGTTGTATTGACCTTGCAGCCTGTGCCAGAAAAGATGCTCCGGGAGTGGTTGCCATATATTATTATACTCCGCCCGAATATATGCGAAATTATACGTTGACGATACAGAGTCTTTTAAATGGTTATAGTACAGAAAAGGACGGAACAATTGCTGTTGCAGATAGTGGAATGATTGTTGCCAGCAATGATGAAAATTTATTGGGACAGTCTACAGCTGAAAATGAGGTTGTCCAGACAATGAAACAGCATACGGATAGTCATCATATTTTTCATTTGAAAAATGAAGGAACAGGATGTTATGGAATTATGCTAAAACAAAGAGATTATTACATTTATGCATATATTCCAGATAAAAAAATATTTCAGAATCTTCCGTTAAATGTAATTTTTGTGACGTTTTTATATTTGTTTTTGCTTATTGTTTCGTGGGTGAGAATACAGAAAACAAGTGCGGAGCGAGAAAAACAGGAAAGAGAAAAAGAAGAGAAGTATAAAGAAGAGATTCTTAAGGCAGCAAAAAGAGCGGAAGCTGCAAATAGAGCAAAAACGGAGTTCCTCCAGCGAATGAGCCATGACATCCGTACTCCAATCAATGGAATCTGCGGCATGCTTGATGTGGCAGAACATTATGCAGAGGATTTGGATAAACAGACAGAATGTCGTGAAAAAATCAAAGAAGCTTCGAATTTATTATTGGGATTGGTAAATGAAGTTCTGGATATGAGTAAGCTGGAATCCGGTGAAGTTACTTTGGAAGAGAGTCCGTTTGATTTGCATAATATTTCAGAAGAGGTACTGACAGTAATTGAGTTGTTGGCAGAGGAGAGAAATATTAAGCTGATTCGGGAAAAACAGGAAATAACTCATTGGAATCTGATTGGCAGTCCGGCACATGTGAAAAGGGTATGGATGAATATTCTGAGTAATGCGGTGAAATACAATAAGGATAATGGAAGTATTTGTATTCAATGCAGAGAAGTTCCTTATAATCAGGCAGGCATGACGATGATTGAATTCATCTGTCAAGATACCGGAATCGGTATGAGCAGAGAATTTCAGAAAGTGATTTTTGAACCATTTGCACAGGAAAATGCAGGAAGCCGTTCTAAATATGGTGGAACAGGACTTGGAATGCCAATTACAAAAAGTCTTGTAGAAAAAATGGGTGGAACGATTCAGTTTGAAAGTGAAGAAGGAGTCGGAACTACATTTGTAATTCAGATTCCGTTTAAGATTGATACCGAGACTGACAGGATGGAAAAAGAAGAAAAAACTGTGGCATCTCTTCATGGATTGCATATTTTGCTTGTAGAAGATAATGAGCTGAATATGGAAATTGCGGAGTTTATTGTGACAGATGAAGGTGCTGCGGTTACAAAGGCGAAAAATGGAAAAGAAGCGGTGGATTATTTTGAAAAATCTTCCGTTGGGACATATGATGCAATTCTTATAGATGTAATGATGCCGATTATGGACGGATTAACTGCTTCAGAAACGATTCGAAAAATGGACAGAGCAGATGCAAAGACAATACCGATCATAGCAATGACAGCCAATGCATTTACAGATGATAAGATGAAAGCAAAAGAAGCGGGAATGGATGCGCATATAGCAAAACCATTGAACCGGGAAGTGCTGGTTGAGACTGTTTTTAAGGTTATCACTAAGAAAAACAGAGGAAATAAAGCAGAGATTGAAATACACGTTAGAAGTGATGAGGATGAAATATAAATAGTCTTAGACAAGGAAGTTGTGGCAAAGATGGACAAAAATAAGAAAAGGATTAATTTAAATAATCAATTTTTAGAGCAGGCGGTTTTTGCAATTGCGGATGGATATTGTAGAATAAATCTTACGAAGGACCGGGTGCCGGGGGTTATGTATCAGGTACTGGACGGAGTAGAATATGATTTAAACGAACAATTGGGAATGCCGGAAAATTCCAGTTTTTCAGAACTGGTCAAGATGTGGGCTTTAACAATTCCGGAAGAGGGAAGAGAAGAATTTTTGGAAACTGTGAACCGAGAGAAACTTTTAGAACGTTTTTACAAGGGAGAGCAGCACATTACATTTTATTACTGGACAAGAACAGCAACATATGAACCGATGCTTGCGGAAAATCATATGGCACTCTTTGAGGATGAAGAAACAGGAGATGTTCTGGCAATTAATTACGTGCTTGACCGGACAGAGCAATATCATCTGGAGCAATATAAAAAAGAGCTGGAACAGAAAAACAAAGAACTGGAAAGACTATTAAAAAGAGAAAAAAATTACAATAATAAAATATATCGCGATGCATTGACCGGAGTATTTAATCGACGATACTATGAAGAAGTTGTAAAAAACTCTGTTGAGGATGCCGGAATTGCCTTAATGGATCTGGACGATTTTAAGGTCAGTAATGATACATATGGACATCATGTTGGTGATGTTGCACTTAAGACTGCCACAGAGGTGGTTTTATCTTGTATCGGGGCGGATGATATATTGATACGATATGGCGGGGATGAATTTTTACTGATTCTTTCAGATGTTCAGGAAGAAGCTTTGAAAAATAAATTGGATCAGATTCGGGATAAAGTAAGGAATGTAGTAATTCCGGGCTATTCCTATTTACATCTGTCTCTGAGTATAGGCGGAACGATAAAAAATAAGGAAGATGCGATAGAAGATGTCGTGTGCTATGTCGACCAGTTGATGTATCAGGCAAAGAATAAAAAGGACGAAGTTGTTGTATATCAAGAGGGAGAAAAACAATATTTACATATTTCTGTGCAGGAAAATATCAAACAACAAATCTTAATCGTAGATGATTCTATGATGAATCGAGAACTGCTGTCTGTAATATTGGAAGATGATTATCGGATATTGGAGGCAAAAGATGGACAGGAGTGTTTGAACATACTTTATAAAAATAAAAAGGATATCGCGTTAGTACTGCTGGACATAAATATGCCGGTGTTGGATGGATTTGAAGTTTTACGTGCGATGAATGAAAATCAAATGATAGAGGATGTTCCTGTTATTATGATTTCCAGTGAGGATTCAGAAGAGGCCATTCGAAGAGCGTATGACCTGGGAGCATCAGACTATGTTAATCGACCATTTGATACAAGGATTGTTTATCGACGCGTAATGAACACGATAAAACTTTATTCGAAACAACGAAGACTGGTAAAAATGGTTTCGGAACAGATACAGAAACGTGAACACAATACGTCTACGTTAGTAGGTGTTTTAAGTCAGATTGTTGAATTCCGTAACGGAGAAAGCGGAGATCATGTTCGTCATATCCGTATGATTACGGAAATGATGCTGGAGCATTTACTTAAGGTTACGAATAAATATGATATCAGTCCGGAAGAGAAAGAAAATATTCCTCTTGCATCGGCGCTTCATGATATAGGGAAAATCGCAATCGATGAAAGAATTCTCAATAAGCCTGGAAAACTGACAGATGAAGAATTTGCGATTATGAAGACACATAGTATGTGCGGAGCAGAGATATTGGCTAAGCTGGATAACTTTCAATTTGAGCCTTTGCTGCATACAGCATATGAAATCACAAGGTGGCACCATGAACGCTGGAATGGAAAGGGGTATCCGGATGGTTTGAAGGGGGATGAGATTCCAATCAGTGCCCAGATTGTTTCCGTGGCAGATGTATATGATGCCTTAACCAGCGAGCGATGTTATAAAAAAGCATTTTCACATGAAACAGCTATTCAGATGATTCAGAATGGTGAATGTGGAGCATTTAACCCATTGCTTATTAAATGTCTGGTTGAGATTCAAGATGAATTAAAAAATTATACGCAGCATCTGGCAGATAAAAAATGCACTTGTAAGTTTTGAATGTCTTACAAGTGCGTTTCTTTTCTTATAAAATATCACTTCCGTCCGGAATCGTTGAAATAATAGTACGATAAATTCGGAAAAGAAAGAATAACGAAACCATAAGGGATACAATTTCTGCAATAGGGAAAGACCACCATACTGCGTGAAGTCCTCCAAGCTTAGATAAAATATAGGCTGCAGGAACCAAAATAATAAGCTGACGCATAATGGATACGATCATGCTGAATACTGCTTTTCCAAGAGCCTGGAATACGGTACCGCAGATGATGCAGAACCATGCGATCAGATAATGGATACCGATGATCCGAAGTGCAGGGACGCCGATTTTGAGCATATCTGCGGATGCACTAAACATTCCAAGCAATGCCTGAGGAATAAACTCAAAGCAAAGGAATCCGACAAATGTCAGGCAGAATGCAGTAATCATACTTAATTTAATTGTTTTGACCATACGTTTTCTATTCTGTGCACCATAGTTGAATGCAATGATTGGAGTAATACCATTGTTCAAACCAAATACAGGCATAAAGAAGAAGCTTTGTAGTTTGAAGTACACACCAAAAACAGCAGTGGCAGTTGAAGAAAATTCAATCAAAATACGGTTCATGGAGTATGTCATAACAGAACCAATGGACTGCATGATGATAGAAGGAATACCAATCGCATAAATTGTTCCGATAATTCTTCCGCTTGGACGAAAACCGCGGAAGATAAGTTTTACCTCGTGGTTGTATTTGTGATTGCACGTAAAGGCAACAACTGCGGCAACGCATTGTCCGATCACGGTTGCGACAGCAGCACCGGTCACACCCATCTTAGGGAGTCCGCATAATCCGAAAATTAAGATCGGATCAAGAATGATATTTGTAATCGCTCCACATAACTGTGAAGTCATGCTGAAGATTGTCCTTCCGGTTGAAGTAAGAAGACGCTCAAAATAAATCTGTGAAAGTAAACCGAAAGAAAAAATCATAACAGTACTTAAGTAGTCGATTCCCATCTCCATAATCTCAACATCGGCATGTCCCATCTGACTCATGTAAAATGGTTTGACAATAGTAAATCCGAGAATACAAATTACGATGTAACTTACAAAATAGAGAAATGCCGCATTGGAAGCAATTCGATTTACTTCGTCTGAGCGACGCTCACCAAGTGCTTTGGAAAGCAATGCATTCATACCGACGCCGGTACCAGTTGCAACAGCGATTAAGAGCATCTGCAAAGGGAAGGCAAGTGAAACGGCAGTAAGTGCGTTTTCAGATAATTTAGATACAAAAATACTGTCTACAATATTATAAAGTGCCTGCACGAGCATGGAAATCATCATAGGTAAAGACATGTTAAACAGAAGTTTACCAATCGGCATGGTTCCCATTTTATTTTCTGCTGCAGGGGCAGTTTTCATTTCTTGACTCATGTTTTCCTCCTTGTTTTTTTTGAATTTGTATAAAAACACTAATTAAATATCTTAGCATGGTGAAAAAAAACATGCAAGGTTTTATGTGTATATTTTGAGGTACATTTTTAGGGAAACAGATTTTGAAAGCATGTTAGCATTATCTTGAATTTATAGCAAAACAAGAGTATAATTAAAACATTGATGAGAGTTAAAATAAAGGGTGTAAGAAATAGGAGGATTAATTATGATCACTTGGAACAACTTAGATAAGCTTACTTCTTATCAGGAACTGACAAAGACAAATAAAGTAAAACTTGCAGAGGTAATGTCAGGAGAGAATGGTGCAGAGAGAGTAAAAAATTACAGCATACCTATGGCAGCCGGACTGGCATACAACTATGCAGCAAAACAGGTTGACGAAGAGGTACTTGCAGCACTTGGCAAATTGGCAGAAGAAGCACAGCTGACAGAAAAATTCGAAGCTCTTTACAACGGAGAAGTAATTAACACAGGAGAAAAACGTCTTGTTCTCCATCACATGACACGCGGACAGCTCGGTGATGCAGTAGAGGCAGACGGAGTAGATAAACGTGCTTTCTATGTAGAACAGCAGGAAAAGATTGCAGACTTTGCAAATAAAGTACATGCAGGCGAGATTACAAATGCAGCTGGAGAGAAATTTACAACAGTTGTTCAGATTGGTATCGGCGGAAGTGATCTTGGCCCTCGCGCGATGTATCTTGCACTTGAAAACTGGGCTAAAAAGAACAATACATTTAAGATGGAAGCAAAATTCATCAGTAATGTAGACCCGGATGATGCAGCAGCAGTACTGAATTCTATTGATGTTGCACATTCTATTTTCGTACTTGTGTCAAAATCAGGTACAACACTTGAGACATTGACAAATGAATCATTTGTCAAAGATGCATTGAAGAATGCAGGATTAGACGCTTCTAAACATATGATCGCAGTTACAAGTGAGACATCCCCATTAGCTAAGAGTGATGATTATCTTGCAGCATTCTTTATGGATGATTATATCGGAGGTCGTTTCTCTTCTACATCAGCAGTTGGAGGAGCTGTATTATCACTGGCATTTGGACCGGAAGTATTCGCACAGTTCCTGGAAGGCGCAGCAGAAGAAGACAAGCTTGCTATGAATAAAGACATTCGACAGAATCCGGAGATGCTGGATGCATTGATCGGTGTATATGAGAGAAATGTACTTGGTTATCCAAGCACAGCAGTTCTTCCATATTCACAGGCACTTAGCCGTTTCCCAGCACATTTACAGCAGCTTGATATGGAGTCCAATGGTAAATCAGTAAACCGCTTTGGTGAGCCGATAGATTATGTAACAGGACCGGTTATTTTTGGAGAACCTGGAACAAACGGACAGCATTCATTCTATCAGCTCCTGCATCAGGGAACAGATATCGTGCCGCTTCAGTTTGTTGGATTTAAGAACAGCCAGATTGGTACAGATGTTGTTATCCAGGATAGCACAAGTCAGCAGAAATTATGTGCGAACGTAGCTGCACAGATTGTAGCATTTGCATGTGGTAAAGAAGATGAGAATCGTAATAAAAACTTTGAAGGTGGACGTCCATCAAGCATTATCGTTGGTGATCAGTTGACACCACAGGCTCTTGGAGCATTGCTTGCACACTTTGAGAACAAGATTATGTTCCAGGGATTTGTATGGAATGTAAACAGCTTTGACCAGGAAGGTGTACAGCTTGGTAAAGTTCTTGCAAAACGTGTACTTGCACACGAGACAGACGGAGCATTGAAAGTATTTAGTGATCTGTTAAATATTTAAAGATTCAATAGGAAAAAAGGTAGTGACTCTTATTCATGGGAAAAGAGCCGCTACCTTTTTGTTTCGTTGGCTTTCATTTGACAGTACAAGATACCCATGCTAAGATAATACTGCTTTACATAAAAAATAATACAATTGCATAGAAATGTGTGAGGTGTCAGTCAAAAGTAATTTTGACTGGTGAAAAGGGAAACAGGTGAGAATCCTGTACGAACTCGTCACCGTATTTTGCGAGC
>OGCN01000838.1_pt1 | contig 46759 bp, 52 predicted proteins | sample 1570181 | NCBI WGS metagenome assembly OGCN01 (sample SAMEA4370584, study PRJEB24528) | human gut metagenome | reverse complement strand
GAAGATAAGGGGATTGCTATTTTGGGAGATATAGGAACAGTGTTAAAAGATTTGCGGAAAGCAAAAGAGGAAAGTGCATTTGTATAGGATACTTGTTCTTGATATTCCACTTAATGGAGAAACATTAGAATATTGATTGATACAAAACTGCACTCAGGGATATTGTGGGTGCAGTTTTGCATTAAAATTATTGATTACGATACAGTTTCTGATATCCAGTAATGTGTGGCAATTACTTAAAGATGGTTTTGTCTCTGAAAGGGTGATTTCCTGAATCATCTCTGTTCTCACTAAGTATAGAAATGTATGTGAACATGGAGAACGAATGTTTACATACAGAACGGTAGATGTTATTGCAGATACACCGCTTCATAAAAAACTTTCATTACTACAGAGCGGTAATCAGTACGAAAAAGGAAAACAAGATTTCAGTGAAAAAGTAATAGCAAAGCCTCGCAAAAGCGGGGCTTTGCTATTATTTGTAGTTATGGAATGAAACATTCTTTAATCTGTGTCTGATAACCGATCTCTTTTACTCAAACACTTCTTCGATTTTACCAGTTTTTTCGTTGTAAACATAAACACTGTTGTGTTCCGTTACAAAAGGAGTAAGTGAGCCAAGCTTAATGTTTCGGATGTAAACTACATTCGTTGGTAAAACTCGCACTAAGCTTTCATTTTCATTAATATCAGCGATCCAACGGAACAATTCTTTCTCGAATAATGGTTAAGGTATGGATAGCCCAATTGAGAGTTCCAATGCTGTTATACTTGATGCATTCTTCAATATTTGTGAAGAATGTTTCATCAAAATTTACTTCTTGTGTTGCCATTTTTGTCAGTTCGTTTAATGATAAATTCATAGTAACCTCCCCTTCATTAAGCAAGATATTGTATACGATTTAAAAACCATATGTGTATCATAGATACTTTCAGGTTTTGCAAACAAAGTATTTTACAAGAAAGTATATGTTTCAATTTATAACAAAAAAGCTGAGTATATATCGTTTGTTAATATCAATTATATTATATCCTTGTTTCATTTTACAAACAAGCTATTTGAGGGAAAATACAGACAAATCAGAGTTATTATCTAATAATAAGATAGAATGAAGTCAATCAATGATCAGGAGAATCAGAGGTGATTTTGTAATGATTGATGTTGCAAGAAGGAAGACGAAGTATTATCTTTTTTGTTGACAAAAAACAACTACAATATTATTATATAAAGTAATTACATCAAGTAATTATATAAAATAATAGAAAGGAGAAACTCATGACAAAAGACAAGATAAAGGAGGTTATGGATGCCTGTTATCAGGCAAAGAGGATAAGAGATATGCTTCCGGCATTGCCTGGGGGAGTGACATCATCCCATATCCACTATCTGGATACTCTTAGTAAGTTAGAAAAAACGGAAGGTAAGGTAAAAGTCAGTGATATTAGTGAGAACCTTGGACTTCCGAGACCAAGCGTAACGAAAACCGTAAAAGATATGGAAAAGCTTGGATTTGTCGAGAAAGAAACAACAGAAACGGACGGAAGGTTTGTTTATATTAAGACGACCAGGACAGGAAGAGACCTGGTTGATAAATATGTTGATGAATATTTTGGTAATCTTTCGGAAGATCTTGGAGGGATTACGGATGAAGATGCAGACAAGATGATTGAAGTAGTAGAAAAGTTCTATATAGTTATGAGTAACAGGAAGTAATATATGAATGCAAAAGAAAGATCAGATTTTACACAGGGAAGTATATTAAAGAAGATGATTCCATTCATGATGCCAATACTTGGAGCGCTTATACTCCAGGCAGCGTATGGTGCAGTGGATCTTCTGGTTGTGGGCAGATTTGGAACAACGGCCGGGCTATCAGCAGTTTCAACCGGCAGTCAGATTCTTAATCTTGTAACGTTTGTGATAACGCAGCTGGCAATGGGAATTACTGTTCTTATTGCAAGGTATATCGGTGAAAAACATACGAGTCAAATAGGAGAACTGCTTGGTGGAGCAACGACAGTGTTTACTATGATAGCTGTCGTACTCTTTGTGGTGATGGTGTTTTTTGCAAAGCCGCTGGCTGTTCTTATGCAGGCACCCCAAGAAGCGCTTATGCTTACGTCAGTGTATGTAAGGATTTGCGGGGGAGGTATTTTCTTTATCGTTGCTTATAACGTTCTTTCTGCCATATTCAGAGGGCTGGGAGACAGCAGGTCTCCCCTTATATTTGTTATGGTTGCCTGCGTGGTAAATGTCGTAGGTGATCTTGTACTTGTTGCAGGATTCCATCTTGATGCCGCAGGAGCCGCAATTGCTACAGTGCTTGCCCAGGCGGTCAGTGTGGTGCTGGCTCTTTTAATGCTTAAAAGAAGACAACTGCCATTTAAAATAACAAAAAAAGATTTCAGAGTTAATAGTCAATGTAAAAGATTCCTGACAGTTGGAATTCCTCTTGCGCTTCAGGAATTTCTTACCCAGATGTCATTTCTTGCACTGTGTGCATTTATAAATAAGCTGGGGCTGGAAGCTTCTTCAGGATATGGGGTTGCCTGTAAGATAGTAAACTTTGCCATGCTGATACCAAGTGCACTTATGCAGTCGATGGCTTCCTTTGTATCGCAGAATGTTGGTGCCGGTAAGGAGGATAGAGCAAAGAAGGCTATGTTTACCGGAATGGGAATCGGATTAATCGTTGGAATTATCGTTTTCGCAAGTGTATGGTTCTTTGGTGATGTGCTTACATCGATATTCACAACGGATGAAGCGGTTGTACAAAAAGGGTTTGAATATCTTAAGGGGTTTGCTCCGGAAACGATTCTTACAGCAATTCTTTTTTCTATGATAGGTTACTTTAATGGACATGAAAAGACGTTGTGGGTTATGATTCAGGGACTTATCCAGACACTTCTTGTAAGACTGCCACTTGCATATTTTATGAGTATACAGCCGGATGCCAGCCTTACTAATATAGGGCTTGCAGCGCCTGTTGCCACATGCTTTGGAATTATATTAAATGTAATCTTTTTCCTTTACATGACAAGAAAAATGAAAAAGATATAAGTAAATCAATGATTTATTTCTTGAAATTTTGTTTACAAGTAGATATAATGCTTTTTACATTTTATAATTTAGGAGAAGGTATTTATCCTTTTCTAGCAAGAAGACTCCGACCTCTAAGGTGGGAGATGAATTGCGTCTGTTACCTACTTGATATTGCATTCTAGTCATAGCATAATATATTCAGTCGCATGATAAAAAAAGGCTGAAATACAATGGATTTGGATAATAATACACATTCAGTATTCTTACTGCAATATCATCTTGTTTTTGTGGTTAAGTATCGTAGACAGGTTTTTGATGATGGTATTTCCAGCAGGGCGAAAGAGATATTTGAGTATATTGCTCCAAACTACAATATTACTCTTGAGGAATGGAATCACGATAAAGACCATATACATATCCTTTTCAAGGCACACCCAAATACGGAAATAAGTAAGTTCATAAATGCATATAAGAGTGCAAGCAGCAGACTTCTTAAGAAAGAGTTTCCGCAGATACGGCAAAAGTTGTGGAAAGAACATTTCTGGAGCCAGAGTTTTTGTTTGATTACAACAGGCGGTGCTCCAATTGAAGTAATCAAAAAATATATAGAAAGTCAGGGACAAAGGGAGCGAAAAAGGAAGTGGGATGGTGGCAAACAGAGCATATAAATTCAGAATATACCCGAATGATGAACAGAAGATTTTGTTTGCTAAGACTTTTGGCTGTGTGAGAATGGTATACAATCATTGGCTTGATAGAAAGATTCGTCAGTATGAGGAGAACAAGACGAACGTAACATATACCATTTGTGCAAAAGAAATGGCTGCAATGAAGAAAACAGAAGAATACAGGTTTTTAAAGGAAGCAGATAGTATCGCATTACAACAAGCGCTCAGGCATCTTGATACGGCATTTCAGAACTTTTTCAAACAGCCGAAAACAGGTTTCCCAAGGTTCAAATCAAAAAAGCGGAATAAAAACAGCTATTCCACGGTCTGTATTAATGGGAACATAACTCTGTTTAATGGATATTTGAAATTACCTAAGATTGGCCAAGTCCGATTAAAACAGCACAGGTTTGTTCCAAGTGAATACAGACTCAAATCTGTAACAGTAAGTCAGACACCAAGCGGAAAATACTATGCAAGTATCCTTTTTGAGTATGAAGAGCAAGTACAGGAAAAGGAACTGCAAAAGTTTTTAGGGCTGGATTTTTCCATGCATGAATTATATCGTGACAGCAACGGTAAGGAGCCTGCCTATCCAGGGTATTACAGGAACGCAGAGAAAAAATTAGCGAGAGAACAACGTAAGCTTTCCAAAATGCAGAAAGGTTCAAACAATCGCAATAAGCAGAGACTTAAGGTGGCAAAACTTCACGAAAAGGTTTCCAATCAAAGAAAAGACTTCCTGCATAAGCAGTCAAGACAGATAGCCAATGCCTATGATTGCATATGTATAGAAGATTTGGATATGAAAGCAATGTCACGGTCGTTGAAATTTGGAAAATCCGTTTCAGATAACGGCTGGGGAATGTTCACAACATTTTTGAGATACAAACTGGAGGAGCAGGGTAAGAAACTTGTGAAGGTGGATAGATTTTTTGCAAGCAGCCAGACCTGTTCTGTTTGTGGTTACAAAAATGCAAAAACGAAAAATCTTGCGTTAAGAGAGTGGGATTGTCCGCAGTGCGGGACCCATCATGACAGAGATGTAAATGCGGCGGTAAATATCAGAAATGAGGGAATGCGGCTGGTAAATGCATGACCTTAACACAATATAACACAACCGTGGGACACACGGGGATAGCTCGCTTATGCTTAGCACAGTAGTGTTATCGAACGAGAACCAAACTTGCCGAGGTTGGGAAGCCCCCACCTCTACAGGTGGGGGAGGATGTCACGAATAGTAAGTCTGATACACAGGCGATGGAAACAAAAAATTTTGGATAAACAGTAGGAGGTATATTCTATGCCATTGAAAATTGTTAGAAATGATATTACAAAAATGAATGTTGATGCAATTGTCAATGCAGCTAATACATCTCTATTAGGAGGAGGCGGGGTAGATGGATGCATTCATCGTGCTGCCGGCCCAGACCTTCTTAAGGAATGTAGAATGCTCCATGGATGTGAGACAGGGAATGCTAAAATTACAAATGGATATCGTCTTCCCTGTAAATATGTCATTCACACAGTTGGACCAATCTGGCTGGATGGAAAACATCAAGAACAAAAACTTTTAGAATCCTGCTATGATACATCACTGAATCTGGCGAAGGAATATGGCTGTGAATCGGTTGCTTTTCCTCTGATTTCTTCTGGAATTTATGGCTATCCAAAAGATCAGGCATTAAAAGTTGCTGTAGATATCATTGGAAATTTTCTACTGGAAAATGAGATGACAGTCTTCATTGTAATTTTTGACCGGAAGGCATATCAGATTAGCGGAAAGTTGTTTGCGGATATTACAGCTTATATAGATGACCGATATGTGAAAGAACACTCGGACAGTCGGGAAGAACAGAGATGGCGATCGGAGCCGCTTATTGGAGAAAGTTGTTTCGGGTCAGCAGTGGAGAGGATGGAAGCGAAGCCAAGCTATAATGCGATAAGCAGCAGGACTCTGGAGGATGCGTTGAATCAGATAGATGAAAGTTTTTCGGAAATGCTGCTTCGTAAAATTGACGAATCCGACATGACAGACACGCAGTGTTACAAGAAAGCAAATATTGATCGGAAACTTTTTTCTAAAATTCGCTCGAATAAATTTTATAAACCGTCTAAAACGACAGTGCTGGCATTTGCTCTGGCATTGGAACTGCCAATTGCAGAAATGCAGGATATGCTTGGTAAGGCGGGATTTACTTTGTCTCGTTCAAGCAAGTTTGATATTATTGTAGAATATTTTGTTGAACAGGGTAATTATAATGTATATGAAATCAATGAAGCATTGTTTGCTTTTGATCAGAGTCTGATTGGATCATAAAACAATGAATGTTGTTTAATGTCGCTTTCTATGCGACCACTTTCTAAAAGAAAATCGTTATACTATGGCTGCAAGGTACGAAACCGAGCAGCCATTTTTTTGACCAGGTAAATACCGGGATAGTAAACTTAATAGCGAGATTTTCAGGAGGTAAGGTATAATGAGAAAGAATTTAACAGAAATCGTTTTTATCCTTGATCGTAGTGGATCTATGAGTGGACTGGAGCAAGATACAATCGGAGGATTTAATTCTATGATTAATCAGCAGAAAAATGCAGAGGGAGAAGCATTGGTTTCTACGATATTGTTTGACAATGTAAGTGAAGTTCTGCATGACCGCATAAATGTAAAGGACATCCAGCCCCTGACCGATCACGATTATATGGTTCGGGGATGTACGGCATTATTAGATGCTATTGGCGGAGCGATACATCATATTGGAAATATTCATAAGTATGCAAGACGGGAAGACATTCCGGAACATACAATGTTTGTTATCACAACGGATGGAATGGAGAATGCCAGCCGCTATTATAGCAGCAATAGAGTGAAACAGATGATTGAGCGGCAGAAAATAAAATATGGCTGGGAGTTTCTATTCCTTGGAGCCAATATTGATGCTGTGGAGACAGCCAGTTTATTTGGCATTGATGAGGACAGAGCAGTTAACTATCAATGTGACAGCGAGGGAACTGCTCTAAATTATGAAGTGATCAGTGAGGCAATCAGTGCTGTCCGATGTAGTGTACCATTGGGTTCAAATTGGAAAAAGCGCATTGACGAGGATTTTAAAAAACGTGGCAATCGCGAGTAAGTAATTTTCTATGGGTCTTGTACCTGTAGATAAAGTTCCGCGTTCTTGTTGTCCCTCTGTATGTGTGCTATAATTATTAAATTTAACTAATTCAAAATATTCAGAAATATCTTCTTAATCTTAAAAGAAATACAAGTTGCAAAGGTAAACGAAGAGGAAGAAGAAAGAATAAAGAATAAGAATAGATTTATTGCCGGAAGTCATAGATAAAAGGAGGCTTCCGGCTTTTATGATGCTTCTGTGATAAATTCATAATCCGTTCAGAAATCAAATGTTTTTCTTGTATACAGTAGAGTATTAGAGTATAATAAAATTAGTTTTTTCATACGTTTAAAAGCTATAATAAGAAAACCGGCAAAACAGATGAAAGTCTGCGACGCAAAGCTATAGGGCCTGTAAAATGGTAGCCAGTTGCCACGTTAAAGATGCATTGTCTGCAATGACAATGCTTTTTTATTTTTGGAGATTAGAGCGTGTTTTATAAAATTTTCAAGAGTAAATAAAAGGGAGAAGGGAGAACGAAGGTATTGAAAAAGGCAAAAAAGAGGTTGATTATAACAAGTCTGCTCATAACTATTCTTATTGTTGCTTTTTTGTTTAGTGGCTGTTCAAATGTGTCTAAATATGCAAAGTCAAAATCAGAAAAAGCATCGGGAGAATCGGCGGTAGTAGATTACACCTGTGTTTCAAAGCCGAAAAGTGAGAAGAAGATTTATATTCACTGGCAGATAGCTGTGAGAAAGTTAGAAAGAAAAAGATTCCAGTTGTTTTAATTGATTCTTCGATTAACAGTACAGAATTTGATGTCTGCTACATGACTGACAACATAGATGCGGGGGAGATGGCAGCGAAAGAAATGCTTACGATGCTGCATGATACAGGCAATTCTCCGCAGGAATCATTAGAGGTTGGAATCTTGTTGTCGTCAGATGCTTCACAGGCGATGGTAAATCGGGTTTCGGGATTCTTAGATTACTGGGCAAAATACGCACCAACAAAATGGGAGATTACAAAAGATATTGCTTTAAATGGCGGGAATGTGGAAAAAGCAGAGTCGGATGCAGCGAAACTGTTGAAGAAAAATGAGAATATAAAAGGAATTTATGGATGTAATAATACATCTACAGTGGGGATTGCAAAGACACTTACAAAACAAAAACGAACGGATATTGTTATGGTCGGATTTGATATGGCAGAGGAGACAAAACAGTTTATTAAAGACCCGGATTATCGAGGAGTTTCCTTAATGCAAAAACAAGACCAGATGGGATATCTGGGAATAGGGACTTTGAATTCCCTTATCAATGGAAAAAAATCCGAGCAAAAATATTTTGATACCGGGGTTATTATGATTGATTCTGATTATCTTATGGAGAAAGGTGTTTCATGAAAAATCAAAGAAAAAATACGAAAAAAAGAGGGGTGCCGCTTGCTTTATATCTGACAGTTTGTCTGGCGATTATTGTGTCCGCATATTTTCACTTGAGCAGGATCGCACAGAATTTTAATACGCAGCAACTGGAATTAATTACCGGACTGTATGCAGAAAAAATGAACGAATCAATGGAATATCTTCAAAACTATGTAAAAGAAGATGTGAAAATGATTCAGGCAATGGAGAATAAGGAGCCGAAAAAGATTCAGAAACGTTTAGAAAAGAACCTGAATCAGAAAATGTTTTGTAATGTCGGATTCATTTTAAAGAATGGAGAGGTGTATGGCAGTAAATGTGCCGCCGCGGATATCAAAAAGAAGAACTTTGATAAGCAGGCATTAAGTTCAGCAATTTCCTTTAACTCTGACCCTTACCAGTCAAGCGAAACCGGAAATATGATTATGACCGTATTTGTTCCGGTAGCAGATGACTCGCAGATACGTATTCTCTATGTATCCATTATGATAGAGCAGCTCAGGAAGTTGGGGGTCTATGAATTATTGCAGGGAAAAATCAGTGTTCATCTGTTAAAAGTAGATTCAGAAAACTTTATTACCTGCATCAGCAGTAATGAGGATACGACAGCCAATGGCTGGAATAATCTTTTACTGCAGCAGAAATACTTTAAATATGATGAAAATTATTCTTGAAAATGATTGCAGATCTGACTCTTGCAACAGGTGAGCAGGTACATTTGTCAGCCAGTGCCGGAGGCGCGGCATTCCCTGAACAGGGAGAAGACTTTATATCGTTGTGCAGAAGTGCTGACGCAGCATTATATAATGTAAAACAAAACGGCAAAGGGGCTTTTAAGATAAAATAGGAGGTCGCAGCAGGTAAGGGAGACTGGATTCGCTCAAGTATTATGCCCGCAGAGCGAGATAATCCGCAGACTGCCAGATAAGAAAAAACATTGGAGAAGTTTATGAATACAAGAGAAGAAGCAATAAAATATGGTTTATCCTTTGCGAATACCTATGTAGAAGCACCATTTCGTGATCAGAACTGGCAGCTTGTACGGGTGAAGGGAAGTAAGAAAGCATTTCTGTGGGTTTATGAAAAGGATGGATTCATTCATTTGAATGTGAAAGTAGAGCCAGAGTGGAGAGACTTCTGGAGAGAGGTGTATTCATCAGTTATTCCGGGGTATCACCAGAATAAAAAGTATTGGAATACGCTTATCCTTGACGGAACGATACCGGAAAAAGAAGTGAAACGAATGATTACAGAAAGTTACGATATTGTAACAGACAGCCCGACAAAGAGAATCTATGAGGCAGTAAAAAAGATTCCAAAAGGACACGTTGCAACTTATGGACAGGTAGCGGCAATGGCTGGAAATCCGAAAATGTCACGAGCAGTCGGTAATGCCCTCCACAAAAACCCTGATCCAGAAAATATCCCATGTTTTCGTGTTGTAAACTCTAAAGGAGAACTCGCAGGAGCATTTGCATTTGGCGGAGAAGGAGAGCAGGCGAAACGCTTGGAGGAAGACGGCGTAGAGGTAAAGAACGGGAAAGTAGACCTAAAAAAATTTGGGATAAATAGTAATTAGCACAGGCAAGGAAGCTGTCTTTGGCGGCATTTGCTCCAGTACCAACGAATAGAAACCAGAAAATCAAATCACAGCCTGTTGGAAAAATTCTCAACAGTATTTTTATGCCGGTTGGCAGAATGTTCTTGAAATTGAGGTTCTGTAAAAAGAACCGGAGAAGAAAAATCATAAAGACTAAAGAAATATAAGCGTATTAAATTGAGGTGCAGATGGAATCCTCAAAATGGAAGTATTGAAAATCTGAGTTACTGCAAGCCAAACAGACGCCACTAGAAAGAGAAACCTATATTTGTGATTTTCGTCGCTGCGGGCTGGTCTGTTTGTTCCTCCTCCCTACAAATCACTATTTATCTCTTGTTAACTTGTGAATCCATTTATAGCTTCGGAATCTCAAGAAAATCGGAAGTCCCTTAAATATCTGGTCAGACTGCAGGCAGATCACTACCGCAGGAATCGGCCATTTCCACCAAAAAGCAGCGGAGAGAGACAGTGGAAGTACAATGCCCCAGGTACTGATCATATTGACATAGAGTGAAAACTTTGTATCCCCTGCACCACGGATGATTCCAGAACCAACAGGCATCTGGTATGCCATACCAACCATAACTATTGCCATAATGATAATGAGCTGTTCTGCAAGTTGAGTTGCTGTCGGACTTAATGTATACTGTGCCAAAAGGAAATCTTTTGTGAAATAAAGAACGGCACCAAGAATCATTCCAATGCCTACATCAAGTACAGAAAGTGTTCTTGCCGCAGCTTTTACCTCATCCAAATCTCCCTTGCCGACTGCCTTACCCATCATAACGGAAGAAGCAGAGGACATAGCAAGTACAACAACTTTCATATACTGATAAAATGTACTTGCAACAGAATTTGCCGCGATTGCATCGGAACTCAAATGCCCGAGAATCGCTGTCTGCATCGGTACGGAAATCGCCCATAACATGCCGGATATGAAGACAGGAACAGCTATTTTCACATAATCCGAACGCAATAATTTATCAATGTGAAATACTGCCTTGTCTGAAAATAACTTTAACTTTTTATCTATTTTTATCACATAAATAAATACAATAAGGAATTCTAAACATCTCGATATCATTGTACCGATAGCGGCTCCTTGAATCCCCAACTCAGGAAATCCAAAACGTCCATAAATCAAAGTATAATTAATACTTACATTTACTACTAAAGACACACATGATATTACAAATGCAATCCGCACTGTTTCTACACTTCGAAGTGCCGAGAGAAGAACCTGTGTTACAAGATATAAAAGAAATGTATACTTTATAATCTGCAAATAACTTCCTGCCTCAGACAAAATCGCCGTATCAGACGTAAAAAACCTTAAAATTGCTTCTGGAAACAGTGAACATAAAATAATCAAAAATATCCCAAGTCCTAACGCAATCTTTAAAACCATTCCCGTAATCTGCCGGATTGGTTCCATCCGTTTCTGTCCCCAATATTGCGAGGCAATAACAACCAGCCCATCACCGATAACAACTGCCGCCTGTTGGATAAGGAAAAATACCTGATTTACCAACGCCGCACCAGAAAGAGCATTCTGACTGTACGCTCCAAGCATGATGTTATCGGCCATATTCACGCTATAAGAAATAAGGTTCTGCAATGAAATAATAATAAGCAGCGGAAATAATGCTACGTAAAAATTTTTATCGTGGGAGAAAAATGTTTTTTTCATAAAAAATAGCCTTTCTGTAGATATAAATCAGTATCAGTGGGGCATTCTTGAACTCTTGTCTTCTTCCTCAAATCTCTCCAACTGATTTCACGAGCTGCCAATGAGCAGAACTCAGGGAGATAAATAAAGCATATTTGTGGCCTTGGAGCAAGGTTTGGATGCGAGCGCGTAAAGCGAGCATCCAAACCGCAGCGACTAACGTCACAAATATGCTTTATTTATCTCCCTGAGTTCGTCTGCTTCGCCAGCTCGGTAAATCAGGCTTTTTTTGCTCCGAAATATTCTTTGGTGAGCTTTACAACTGTTCCCGATAAGAGGAATACAGCAATCAAGTTCGGTATGGACATAAGTCCGTTAAATGTTTCTGCGATACTCCATAATAATCCCAAGTCTACCGTTGCTCCGAGAATCGCAACAAGTGAGTAGACAATCATAAACGGACGAATTGTTTTTGTCCCAAAAAGGAATTCGATGCAGCGGGAGCCGTAAAGTCCCCATCCGATTGTAGTGGAGAATGCGAAACAGCAAAGTGCAATGGCTGTAAAGATGGATACCCATCCGCCATAAGTTGCAGTGAAGCCCTGAATGGTCAGTTCAGCACCGGCCGCTTGTCCGTAAGGAACATTAATGCCGCTGCATAAAATAATTAAGGCGGTCAGTGTACAGATAACGATTGTATCTGTAAATACTTCAAAGATACCGAATAATCCCTGTTTTACAGGCTGGGAGGTATCTGCTGTTGCGTGAGCGATGGAGCCGGTACCAAGACCCGCTTCGTTAGAGAAAATACCTCGTGATACACCCTTTTTCATACTGGTGAATAAAGTTCCTACCATTCCACCGGTAAATGCTGCCGGATGAAATGCTCCTTCAAAAATAGACTGGAATACAGCCGGTATCTGCTGTATGTTTAAAATAACAACACCAAGTCCGAGAAGGATGTAAAGCAGCGCCATAAATGGAACTAAAGTTTCTGTTACTTTTCCGATTCGGCGGATACCACCGATAAGAATTAAGGCAACAGCGATAGCAATAACAATACCGATTACAAGGTTGATGGTAGAAAGACTGCCTGATGAAGCAAGGTTAAAGTTGAGCATCAGTGAATCAATCGCAGTTACGATTGTGTTGACCTGTGTTGCATTTCCTGTACCAAATACGGTCAGAACACCGAAAAGGGAAAAGAGAAAGGCAAGCCAGTGCCAGTGTTTGGAAAGTCCATTTTTGATATAGTACATTGGACCGCCAACCCAGTCACCCTGTGAGTTTTTTTCACGGAAGTGTACAGCGAGTGTTACTTCAGAATATTTGGTACACATTCCAAGAAGGGCAGATATCCACATCCAGAAAACGGCTCCTGGTCCGCCAATCGTGATCGCACCGGCTACACCGGCAATATTTCCCGTTCCAACGGTTCCGGCAAGTGCGGTACATACCGCCTGAAACGGAGTGATTGATCCATCCGCGGCTTCTGATTTATCAAAAATCCGTCCTAAAGTATTTTTGATAGAGTAAGGAAACTTTCGAATCTGAATGAATCCTGTTCGAAAACTGAGATAAAGTCCAACACCAATGATACAGACCATTGCTGGAATACCCCAGATAAAGTTGTTAACAGCGCTGTTAACGGCTTCTATTGTTTTTAGCATTAGTACAGTCCCCCTTTAGCTTACTAAAGTAAAGATTATACCATTGTTTTATTAAAGAACGCAAGAGTTTTACTCTTGTTTTTTTCTGAAATTTGTTTTATACTGTAAAAAGTTCAATATAAGACCAGAGCGTGTTTGAAAAATGCTTTCTGCAAATTGCGACGTGCAGGTTGCTAGAATGATTTTTCAAACACGCTCCAGGGGAGCTTGTCGTTTTTAGGAAGCTGAGAGTAAGGTTGTGCCTTAGACCCTTGAACCTGTTTGGATAATGCCAGCGTGGAAGAGTTTGCAAAAGAACTTTCAATAAAAAGTTTATCAGGAAGATTTTAAAAGCAGCGTCAGCATTATTTGCTGGCCTTTTTCTTTTTTATCTGCAGGAACTTTTAATAAGAAGACATAAATTCTTTTTTAGATATAGCCAATGGCAGATTGCAGATCAGAAAAGAATAGCAGACCTTTTATGCGGCGTAAATACAATATTTATACAAGATATATGGAGGAATGAAGAATGAATGCAAGTGTAGCAATTCAGGTTTTACCATCTGTACAGGATGAAGAAGAAGTAATCCGTATCGTAGACGAGGTCATTGATTACATCAAATCCACAGGATTAAACTATTATGTAGGACCATGTGAGACATCAATTGAAGGCGATTATGATACTTTAATGGAAATCGTAAAGAACTGCCAGTTAGTGGCAGCAAAAGCAGGATGCAAAGCAATGAACACTTATGTTAAGATTTCTTACAAGGCGGAAGGAGACGTGCTGACCATTGACAAAAAGGTTACAAAGCATCACCAGTAAGCTTCCAGCAGTAGTAGCATTATGCCTTCTGATTCTGCTCTGGCAGTTTTTATGCCAGAGTGGGGCAGTTCCGGCATACATGCTGCCTTCTCCCGTGCAGGTGATAAAAGCGTTAGTGACTGATTTGCCAACGATATTAAAACATGCCAGTGTTACGTTGCAGGAAGCCTTTTACGGACTGTGTATCGGTGTTGGTTTAGCATTTGTTATGGCGACATTAATGGATCATTTTCAGATACTTAACAAGGCGTTGTATCCGATTCTGATTATCACACAGACGATTCCGACAATCGCTATCGCACCATTGCTTGTGCTGTGGATGGGATTTTACATGGCACCGAAAATTACTCTTGTTGTAATCACAACTTTTTTCCCAATTACAGTAGGCTTGCTTGACGGGTACAAGAGCGTGGATAAGGATTCCATTGATCTCATGCGGGCAATGGGAGCAACCAAAATACAGATATTTTTCCATGTGAAGTTTCCGACTGCATTGCCGCAGTTCTTTTCTGGTTTAAAGATTTCTGCTTCTTACGCAGTTGTAGGAGCGGTTATTTCTGAATGGCTCGGGGGATTTGAGGGACTTGGTGTTTACATGACAAGAGTTTCAAAGGCATATGCTTTTGATAAAATGTTTGCAGTTATTATTTTTATTGTCATTATCAGTCTTCTTTTAATGGGAGCGGTCAATCTCATCAAAACACTCTCTCTGCCGTGGGTGAGAGTGGAGAAAAAGGAAGCTTTGGAATAAAAAAAGATATATTTGGATATTTAAAATATCCTATATTAAAATCACATTCAAAGTAATCTATATGGATATATAATAGCATCCAAAAGAATCCATATGGGCATATATAATAATATCTAAAATAATCTATGTGATTTTGTACAAATAGTATCTGAAAATTTACAGGAGGAAATTATGAGAAAGTTAAACTGGAAAAAAATTGTTGCAGGAACTTTGAGTGCAATAATGTTATTATCTGTAACTGCATGTGGTTCTTCTAGCACAAAGAGCGAGAGTGCAAGCACAGAAGCAAGTAAAAAGGAGCTTACAAAAGTAACATTCTGCCTTGACTGGACTCCAAATACAAACCACACAGGAATTTACGCAGCAAAGGCACTTGGTTATTACGAAGATGCCGGGCTTGATGTTGAAATCGTACAGCCACCGGAAAATGGAGCAGCAACCATGTGCGCATCTGGTCAGGCTCAGTTCGCCATCGAAGCACAGGATACAATGGCAGCCGCACTTGATTCCGATGACCCCCTTGGAATCACAGCCGTTGCAGGACTGATTCAGCATAATACATCAGGAATCATTTCCAGAAAAGGAGATGGAATTACCAGCCCGAAAGGACTTGAAGGAAAGACTTATTCCACATGGGAATCTCCAATCGAGCAGGCTACTTTAAAAACAGTTATGAAAGATGAGGGAGCAGACTTCAGTAAAGTAAAATTAATCCCTAACAACATCACAGATGAGCCAGCTGCATTAAAAGCAAACCAGACAGACGCTATCTGGGTATTCTACGGATGGGGTGGAATCAACGCAGAAGTAGAAGGAGTTGACTGTGACTACTGGAACTTCAAAGATATCGACTCTGTATTTGATTACTACACACCAGTTATGATCGCAAACAATGACTTCTTAAAGAACTCACCAGATGAGGCAAAAGCATTCCTTGCAGCAACCAAAAAAGGATACCAGTACGCGATTGATAATCCAAAGAAAGCAGCAGACCTTCTTATCGCAGGAGATGACACAGGTTCCTTAAAAGGTTCTGAAGACTTAGTATATAAGAGTCAGGAATGGCTTTCTAAACAGTATGTAGCAGATGCAGACAACTGGGGAGTTATTGACGAGACAAGATGGAATAACTTCTACAAATGGCTCGCAGAGAATAAACTGACTACAAAAGACCTCACAGGAAAAGGTTTCTCAAACGACTATCTTCCTAAATAATTTGCAGGGATGGGCGAACAGACAGACGAGCCGCCAAAGACAGAAAAGCGAATCGCCATATAGCCATATCTGTGATTTTCGTCGCGGCGCGTTGAATATTCGCTTATACGCTCATATCCAACACTTGCTCCCAGACCACAGATATGGCTATATGGCGATTCGCTTTTCGTCAACTTTGTCTGTGGCAAATTATTAGAGAAAGGATAATATAATGGTTCTTTTAAAGGCTGAACATATTACAAAAAAATATAGTGGAAGAACTATAATCAAAGATATTAATATCGAATTGCATAAAGGAGAACTTATTTCACTTCTCGGAGTCAGCGGTTCTGGAAAGACAACTCTTTTCCATGTCCTTTCTGGACTGACAACTCCAGAGGAGGGAAGGGTATTGCTTAATGGTGAAGATATTACTTCTAGGCCAGGACAGATTAGTTATATGCTCCAGAAAGATTTACTTTTTCCACATAAAAAAATAATCGACAACACGGCATTACCGTTGGTTCTTCATGGAATGAGCAAAAACGAAGCAAGAAAAAAAGCACAGATGTATTTCAAAGACTTTGGACTTGAAGGAACAGAGTATCAATATCCTTCCCAGCTGTCCGGAGGTATGCGCCAGAGAGCAGCCCTGCTTAGAACATATCTTTCTTCTAATGGAGTTGCACTTCTTGATGAACCATTTAGTGCACTGGATACCATTACGAAAACAGCAATTCATAGATGGTATCTTGAAGTTATGCAGCATATTGAGTTATCTACAATTTTTATAACACATGATATTGATGAGGCAATCCTTCTTTCAGACAGAATTTATATTCTCAATGGAAAGCCTGGAAAAATTCGAGATGAGATTATCATTAAAGAAAAGAAACCACGGGCGGAGGATTTTTACCTCACAGATGAATTCCTTGCATATAAGCGGGAAATAATAGCGAAGCTTTAGAAATCCGGCTTGCCTGGTGGAAACAACGCTAATGATTATCAGTGACAAGTGGAAAGTTCTTATTTTGTGGGATTTATTGCTGGGAACGAAGCGATTTGGAGAACTTCGCAAGTCGATTGTTCATGTATCGCAGAAAGTTTTAATTATCAAAACATGAAGGAGAAAGAAGTGTGAGTGAGAAATCAATAGAAAGTAACGGTATGAATAATGGTAGTAATAGAAAGAATGGAAATGTCAGAGAATCATTTAACAGTCAGTGGGGATTTATCCTTGCCTGTATCGGTTCTGCGGTTGGCATGGGAAATATATGGATGTTTTCCACAAGGGTTTCGCTTTATGGCGGTGGAGCATTTCTGATTCCATATATTATTTTTGTTGTTCTGATCGGAGCGACAGGTGTTATCGGTGAGATGAGTCTTGGCCGGGCAGCAAGATCTGGCCCCATTGATGCATTTGGCATGATCTGTGAGAAAAAAGGAAAGAGAAAGCTGGGAGAAGCTCTTGGAATGATTCCCGTACTTGGTTCGCTTGCGATGGCAATCGGCTATACTGTAGTTATGGGCTGGATTTTAAAATATGCAGCCGGAACTTTTACAGGAGCAACCCTCGCACCAGAGAGTGTAGAAGATTTCGGTGGGCGTTTTGGCAGTATGGCATCTGCGTTTGGAAACAATGTATGGCAGGTTATCGCGTTAGCTGCCTGTATGGCGATTTTGATGTTTGGCGTGGGAAGAGGAATTGAGAAAGCAAATAAGATACTCATGCCAGTATTTTTTGTGTTATTCGTGATTCTTGGTATTTATGTATTTTTCCAGCCGGGTGCTGCAGATGGGTATCATTATATCTTTCGTGTGGATAAAACCGCATTAATGAACCCTAAAACGTGGATATTTGCTTTAGGACAGGCTTTTTTCTCCCTTTCTGTCGCGGGAAATGGAACACTTATTTACGGTTCTTACCTTTCTGATGAGGAAGATATTCCGGCTTCAGCGGCAAGAGTAGCATTATTTGACACGATTGCAGCGATACTTGCAGCACTTGTCATTATTCCGGCAATGGCAACAACTGGGGCACAGCTTAACCAGGGAGGCCCGGGATTGCTGTTCGTTTACCTGCCAAATCTAATAAAATCAATGCCGGGAAGTACATTGATTGCGATGATTTTCTTTGTTGCGGTACTATTTGCTGGCATGACTTCATTGATTAACCTCTATGAGGCCCCGATTGCTACTGTACAGGAAAAATTACACGTTGGAAGAAAGGCAGCCTGTCTCATTATTGCCGCTATCGGTGTAGTTGTATCTTTGATGATTCAGGGAATTGTATCCGGCTGGATGGATGTCCTTTCAATTTATATTTGCCCTCTTGGCGCAGGACTGGCAGGAATTATGTTCTTCTGGATAGCTGGTAAAAAGTATGTGGAGGTACAGGTCAACAAGGGAAGAAAAAATAAATTTACAGAATTATATTTTCCGATATGTAAGTATATTTATGTGCCGGTATGTATTTTAGTCCTTATACTAGGAATCGCACTCGGCGGAATCGGATGATATAAAGATAAAAATGTAAAATGTATTGGGACGTACCGAGAGGTGCGAGTTATGGAGAGAAAGTTATGAGAAAGTTTAAATATACAATCAAAGAAGAACAGGGAATTCATGCCCGCCCAGCATCTTTCCTGATTCAGGAAGCCAGAACATATGAAAGCAGAATCACTCTTCGGGTAAAAGGAAAAGAAGCAGATGCATCGAATATTATCGCTGTGATGGCATTGGATGTGATGTGCGGACAGAAAGTTGAAGTAGAAATATGCGGAACCGATGAGGGAGTCGCATATCGAGGGATGAAAAAGTTCTTTGAGGAAAACCTTTGAAGAACTTTTGATTTTACAGTAGAACGGACGAATCCGAAGAAGAAAATAATCTATATTTGTGACTTTAGTTGCTGCGCTTTGAATGCTCGCTTACGCACTTGCATCCAAACCTTGCTCCGGGGCCACAAATATAGATTATTTTCTTCTTCGGATTCTGTCTGTGGCTGTTGAAGTAAAAGATTCTTTTCTGCCGAATCAGCCAACTTCTTTGATGATGTAAACGGATTGAGAGAGAAGATGGAATATAATATGAAGAATACTGTCTAAATATCAATCTTCCCAAATTTATCTTTTGGAGTTTGTTTGTTTTGCAGCCTCACAACCCTCAGAATTTCTTCATTTTATTGACAAAACTTTGTTTTTTACTGTAAAATGAGATTGATAGTATCAGGAATAATAGGAGAAATTTATGGGCAAGTCAGAAAAGCAGATTGAAAAAGAAAAAGCACGTAATCAGAGGATTATAGATACTGCCTTTCAGATTTTTGTAGAGAAAAAAATAGAAGCAGTGACTATGGAAGAAATTGCAAGGAAAGCAGGTATCGGAAGAGCAACACTTTTCCGCTGCTATTCAAGTAAGCCAGAACTTGTTATGGCTGTATGTACTGCAAAGTGGAAGGCATATTTTGATAAGTTAGATGCGATCAGGCCACTGGAAAGTATCCACGATATTCCGGCGATTGATCGTTTTATATTTACATTAGATGGTTATATTGATATGTATCAGAATCATAAAGATCTACTCCAGTATAACGACAACTTTAACCACTATATGGTACACCAGAAAGGTATTGCTGCGGAGAAGTATGAAGAATTTTATAAATCATTATATTCGATGAACACGAGATTACACTGGATGTATGAGAAGGCAAAAGAGGATAAAACATTCCGTACAGATATTCCAGAAGAACAGTTCTTCCGGGTGACATTTCATTCGATGATGGCAACCTGTGCGTATTATGCGGGGGGATTTATCTGGGGGTCGGAAGAGAATAAAGATTATACCGAGGAACTCATAAGATTAAAAGAAATGATATTGAAGTACGTTACTATTTAATTCATTAGATACACTACAGACGAAGCCATTGCCCCAATAAGGCATATTTGTGATTTTAGTTGCGGCGTGTTGAATGTTCGCTTTATGCGCGAACATCCAACACTTGCTCCGAGACCATAAATATGTCTTATTGGGGCAATGGCTTTTGTGCTGTGGCTGGAGAAGATGAATTAAACAGGGGGAGGGGATTTGGGGATAGAAGCTGATGTATTCTGCTTATTCGACAATGACTGGTAGCAGAGGGTATGATTTGACCTGCCTATATGTAATAGTAAGATAAAAAAATCTATCTACAATATTCTGAGAGCAAGCAGAAAACTTCTAGCCTCTCCCTCAAATACCCACAACCACTATTTAATTCAAACAAAATCCAGCCAAAGACAGCCCGGGAAGAGAACCGATACCCTATATTTGTGGCCTCGGAGCAAGGTTTAGATGCGAGCGCATAAAGCGAGCATTTAAACCGCCGCGACTAAAGTCACAAATATAGGGTATCGGTTCTCTTCCCGGGCGTCTGTCTCTTAATGAATTAAACAGTAATTATAACCACTTGATTTGAGAATGGGATAAATATATAATCAGGATATATTTTGATAGAATATATAGAATCTTAATACAGAAGGAGAACTTTTAACAAGGATAAATATGAATTTCACTGGTGAGGAGTAAGCTTATGAACATTTTTGACGTTATCGGTCCGGTTATGGTAGGACCTTCGAGTTCCCATACAGCGGGAGCAGTAAGAATTGGTTATGTAGCAAGACAGCTTTTTGGCGAAGAAGTGAGAGAGGCAAAGATTTTACTTTATGGTTCTTTTCTTGCAACAGGAAAGGGGCATGGCACAGATAAGGCACTGACAGCTGGCCTTCTTGGAATGCAGACGGATGATTACCGAATTCCAAAAAGTATTGAGATTGCAGAGGATAAAGGTATGAAGATTGCTTTTGGCGAGGCGGTATTGAAGGAAGCACATCCGAATACGGCACAGCTTTATTTGAAAGGCATTTCGGGAAAGACGATGGAGCTTGTGGGACAGTCGCTTGGAGGCGGACGGATTAATATTGCAGAGATTGATGGCATTGAGACGAATTTCTCTGGGGAGAATCCAACATTGATCGTGCATAATCTCGATCAGCCAGGACATGTATCGGAAGTAACTTCCATGCTTGCTCATAAAGGTGTGAATATTGCGACCATGCAGTTATATCGTTCCTCAAAGGGTGGTAAAGCAGTTATGGTTGTGGAGTGTGATCAGGAAGTTCCGCAGGAGGGAATCCGTTGGCTGGAGCGAGTGGAAGGTGTACTGAAAGTAACCTATCTTGGAAAATCGGAGGAAAAGTAAATGATAGAATATCACAGCATACAGAATATATTAGACCTTTGTAAAGAACAGGATAAAAAGATTTGGGAAGTTGTTTTACAGGCCGATATGGATGAGAGCGGGGCATCAGGAGAGCAGGTTTTTGAGAAAATGCGTTTTATGTATAGGGCAATGCAGGAGGCAGACCAGAGTTATGAGGCAAATTTAAAGTCTCAGAGCGGAATGGTTGGTGGAGACGGTGAAAAAATGCGTCAGTATAATGCCACTGGGAAAAATTTATGCAGTGAGTATTCCAGTCTTGCAATGGAAAAAGCATTAAAGATGGGAGAGTCGAATGCCTGTATGAAGAGAATTGTGGCAGCTCCTACAGCCGGCTCCTGTGGAGTAATCCCGGCAGTTCTTTTAAGTTACGAAGAAAATAAAAATGCAGAGGAAGATGAACTGGTAAAAGCATTATTTGTCGCTTCTGGTATCGGAAAAGTTGTGGCCGAAAATGCTTCGATTGCCGGAGCATTTGGTGGGTGTCAGGCAGAAATCGGAACAGCAAGTTCTATGGCGGCAGGTGCACTTGCTTACCTGCAAGGAGCAGATAATGAACAGATTATGCAGGCAGCGACCTTCGCCTTAAAAAATATGCTTGGGCTTGCATGTGATCCGGTTGGCGGTCTGGTAGAAGTCCCTTGTGTTAAAAGAAATGTAGCAGGAGTTGTGAATGCGATTTCAAGTGCCCAGCTTGCGCTTGCAGGTATTACCAGTGTGATCACTCCAGATGACACGATTGACAGTATGCGCCGTATAGGAAATGATCTTCCATCCTGCCTGAAAGAAACCAGTAAAGGTGGTCTTGCAGTGACAGAATCGGCAAAACGTATTATGGAACAGTTTAAGAATCATTAAACTTCTGGTTTGCCGCAGGCAAAGGAGACGCCGCTGAAGAAAGCCTATCCCCTATATTTGTGACTTTAGTCGCGGCAGTTTGAATGCTCGCTTATACGTGCTCGCATCCAACCTTTGCTCCGAGGCCACAAATATAGGGGATAGGCTTTCTTCGGTGGCTGTACTTTGGTTGTAGAAGTAATATCAGAATTTTATATTGGAGAGATTTGAGAAAGATTTCAGATGATTGTAGCTTTCTGGAAAATGGAATATTAAAGATTGACATGAGGACTGATGGAGATTCAATATTTTCTGGCTTTTCCTTTACATCTTTTAATTGATTTGAATGCTTTAGAATAACCAGCCGCTATAGATATTTTTATCGGATTATTCAAAAAATTAAAAAGAAGCCCTTGTTATAAGCTTGAATTTTGTGACTTTGCGCTGTGGAATCTTGACTGTAACCTTGCGAGCTCGTTTTCGAGCAAGGTTGTCTTATCAGGCAGGATGGAACGTTTAGCGCAACGGAACAAAATTCAAGCTTATAACAAGGGCTTCTTTTTTATATTTTTTGAGCAATCCGCTTATAGATTCTTCTGTAGCGGCGTCTGTTCCATAGTCTCACAAATCAGAAGTTAGCAGATTTTAAAAGTGTGAAGAATAAATTTGCCACACCGCAAAGGCACATAATAAGAATCGGATTCAGCTTCCATTTTCTAAGAGCAATAAAGGCTGCAATAAAAAGAAGAAGAGCGAATACATTTACTGAAGAAATGTGTAAGGCTTTCCCGGAAAGAACAGCGGTCTGAAACATAGAAAATCCGGCAGCAGTAATCAGTGCAACAACGGCAGGCCGCAGACTCGAAAGAATATTGCTGATTGCTGAAGTTTCTTTGTATTTACAATATACAAGTGCAAGAATAGATACCAGAATACAGGAAGGAAAAATCGAGCCGAAAGTAGCGGCAAGAGCACCGGGGATTCCAGCAATCTGCAGACCGGTAAATGTGGCAGAATTGACACCGATTGGACCAGGTGTCATTTCTGCGATTGTGATAAGATTCGTGAATTCGTTCATGGTAAGCCATCCATGAGTTTCTACAACCTGGCTTTGAATCAGCGGAATTGCAGCGTACCCACCGCCGACACTAAAAAGCCCAATCTGTACGAAACTCAGAAATAATTGTATATAAATCATAATTTCGTCTCCTGTAAGCATTTTTGTTTCTGTGTTTCCTTCTGTGTTTGTCTGAGAAAAAATGGTCTGTACTGATACCATATAAACTGAATGATGCCGATACATGCGGCTACAAGAATAATATAAACAACGTTTACGCCTAAGAAAAAGTCACATACAAAAGCAGCGGTCATGATAAAAATAGACAGGCTGCTTTTTTCTTTTAATACACTTTCTCCAAGGCTGCACGCAGCATCTAAAATGACGGCAGCAACTCCTGCCTGCATTCCTTTTAACACGACAGCTACCCATACATTTGTTGAAAAAATAGCGTAGAAAAAAGAAACGACAGATAAAATAATCATCGGTGGCAGAATTGTTCCGAGCGTTGCCACAATCATTCCGGCAAAACCATATACATTCCAACCGACCAAAATAGCAGCATTTACAGCAATCGCTCCAGGACAGGACTGTGCAAGAGCGGTAAAATCGAGCATTTCCTGCTCATCAATCCAATGTAGTTCATCTACGAATTTATGCTTCATAAAAGTGACGATGACAAAGCCGCCGCCAAATGTAAAAGCACTGATATAAAGTGTTGTAAGAAATAACACCCATAGTTTGTGCGGTTTATTTTTCATGAAATCCCTCTTACTTTCCAGAGAGTGTTTGAAAAATTATTCCTGTAATCTGCACACCCTACTTTGCGGTATATTTTACAGAAAGCATTTTTCAAACATGCTCTAAAGATATTACAAATTAAGTCTTTTTACATTATTAATATATCACTTGCGAGATTATTTTAAAAATACTATAATTATAATAAAGTTCATAGATAAAAAACTATAAAATAGAAATCGGATTTGAGAAAGGAGGAATAGCGTGTCCATTCGCCATTTTAGAATTTTCATCGCCGTAGCGGAAGAAGAAAATATCACAAAAGCTGCCAAAAAGCTGTATCTGACACAGCCAACGGTAAGTGTTGCCATAAAAGAGATAGAAGAGCATTATGGGGCAAGATTTTTTGAGAGAATTAATCAGAGACTTCATATTACAGAAGAAGGAAAGAGATTTCTCGACTATGCAAAGCATTTCATTGCGATGTATGATGAGATGGAAATTGCATTTAAAAATACAGACTTTACCGGAAGACTCCGAGTAGGAGCGAGTGTAAATATAGGAACTTATTATATTCCAAGACTCATCCGGGAATTTCGGGACAGGTATCCGGGAATAAATGTGCAGGTAAAGATAAATACAACCGCTGTTGTAGAAAAAGAACTGTTAGATGGAAAGTTAGATCTGGCACTCGTAGGGGGAACGATACAGTCAGAACATATCGTTGCAGAACCGCTATTTTATGAGAAATATACCGCCATATGCGCCCCGGAGCATCCGATGGCAGGAAAAACGGTACCACTAGAAGAATTTATGAAAGAGCCGCTTTTATCCAGAGAAAAAAGCAGTGGTGCATATGAAGTATTCCAGAGTGCGGTAAATCAGACTGGACTTACCGTCACTCCAGTATGGGAAAGCACATCCCAGACAACACTTATGGAAGCGGTACATTATGGATTAGGGGTAACGATCGTTCCAGAACAGATGATAAAAAGAGAAGTAAGAGAGGGGCGATTATCCCAGATTACCTTCTCCGATTTCTCTTTCCAGAATACGATTCATATAGCCTATCATCATAGCAAATATCTGTCTCCATCGATAAAGAAATTTATTCTTCTGGTAAAAACTTTGGATCCTCCAGAATCTGTTCCAGAGTAATATTGTAAAAGAAATCGTGAACCAGTGAATCAAACTTCTTCCACATAGGAAGCGTCCGGCACTGGTTCGCTCTTGGACAATCTTCCGCATCATCCATAAGACAAGCCACAGGAGCAAGCGTTCCTTCGGCCACTTCCAGAATCTCTCCGACACTATATTCTGCCGGTGTGCGGGTAAGCTGGTATCCCCCACCCTTACCACGCAGTCCTTTTAACATCTTTTGTTTTACAAGAGACTTCAGGATACTTTCCAGATATTTATCGGAAATAGCCTGTCTCTTTGCAATATCTTTAAGGGGGATATACCCCTCATTGCCATGCTCCGCTAAGTCTAACATGACGCGGAGGGCATAACGTCCTTTGGTTGAAATCATAAAATAATCCTCTTTCGTAATAATATGACTTTATTATAACATAGTAGGTTAGTTCGTTAAAGGGGGGACAGACGCCCGAGAAGAGAACCGATATCCTATATTTGTGTCTTTAGTCGCGGCGGTTTGAATACTCGCTTTATGTGCTCGCATCCAAACCTTGCTCCGAGGCCACAAATATAGGGTATCGGTTCTCTTCTCGGGCTGTCTTTGGCTGGATTTTGTTTGAATTAAATAGTGGTTGGAGGGATTTGGGGATGAAAGGTGAAGTCTTTGATTTATTATCCGTAGGTCCGTGCACTGTTTAATTCGTTTGTTGTTTACTAATGAATTAAATCGTTAGACAATATTTTTTCAACTTCAGTAACTGGCTTTTCTATTACTTCAGCAATTACTTCCAAAGGAATGCCCGCTTTATACATTCGTTGTGTATAGCTGGTTGTTGCTTCGTTAAATCCTTCTCTTCGACCAGATTCTTTATGGTCTGTCCATGCGTTTCTCATGTTTATTGTATCCTCCTTTTCTGGAATTGAAAAATGTAATCCTGTAAATGTGTTTATAATCTGTGCAGCAGTAACGGAAAGAGCAGAATAGCCTGGATCAGAAAGTAGAATATCCATTTGTTCTTCATCAGAAATTACTTTTAATATATGCATAAGTCGGCCAAATTCTGTATGAAATTTCGTGAAATCAGAAATATTGTTACATGATATTAAATGAAGTTTGTAATCTGGAAGAAATTCTTTAAGGGATTCATCTGTCTCAGAAAACATCTCCTGAAGGCTTTTTGCCGCATCCCATCCGTCATTGCCAAAATATATAGTAACAGTAATAACTGGGACAAGGCGATCATCTGGATGCCATCCCGATAAAAATTCTTCTGTAGTTTCTTTAAAATTTGGATTTTGTTTTCGTATTTTTCTGTATTTTTTTGTTTTTTCATTTACTTGTGCAGAATAATTAATCGCATCATAGAGCATATTTCTGACAGGCATTGCATAATGGATATGAGATTGATTCTCAACTCCAAACAGTACATAAAGGGTATTTTTATATTCTTTTGCAATACAACCTTTTAAAATATCCCGAAATTTTTGTATTGTAGCTAATTCTCCGCGTTTCCCGAGCGGAAGAGTGATTTCAGAAGTATCTCGTTCAATTAAATTCTCTGGAAGTATTCTTTGTTGCCCATCATAAATAAGATAATTAAAAACATCAGCAAAAATCTCATTATTGGACAAATATTCTTTAGTAAGTGTATCAGCTTGTCTCATAAACACTCACCTCGAAATAAAAATTATTTTGTCTGAATATATGATACAATAAAATTAACATAAAATCAATATTTTTCCAAAAAATAACATATAAAAATTAAATGTAGAGAGATTGTAGCTGTCTGATTTTTCATTTTTTGTCTTTGGTAAAATAGGAGAATTTAAATATGGAAATTTTTTGCAAGTCCGTATCCAGCCAAAGACAGAAGCCAGAGAGCTATCGAATCCATATTTATGGCCTGAGAGCAAGTGTTGAATGCGAGCGTGGGGCGAATATTCAACCCGCAGAGATAGAGTCACAAATATAGGATATTTTTTCTCTTTGGGAGCGTCTATGTAGCCTTAACTGCATCAAATCACTATTTTTTTGAAAAAAAATTATCCCTCAAAAACCGCATGGTTAAGCCATATTTCCCGCTTTTCAAAAATTGTTTTTAAATAAATCCCTATAAACCTATTTACAAAGTAGGTTAATAGTGATATTATCATAGCCATGAGATACATGAAAGAAATAATCAATAAAAAACGAGATTTTAAAATAAGGAGGAACAAGACAATGGCAAACATTTACAAAGGAACATTAGGACTGATCGGAAATACACCTCTTGTTGAGGTTGCTAATATTGAAAAGGAATTAGGATTAAAGGCAAGAGTATTAGTTAAGCTTGAGTACTTCAATCCAGCAGGAAGTGTTAAGGACAGAATCGCAAAAGCGATGATTGAAGATGCAGAAAAGAAAGGAATTTTAAAAGAAGGTTCCGTAATCATCGAGCCAACATCCGGTAACACAGGAATCGGTCTTGCATCTATTGCAGCAGCAAAAGGATACAGAATCATCCTTACAATGCCTGAGACAATGAGTGTTGAGAGAAGAAATATTTTAAAAGCTTACGGTGCTGAGATTGTTCTTACAAGCGGAGCTAAGGGAATGAAAGGTGCTATTGCAAAGGCAAATGAACTTTCAGAAGAAATCGAAGGAAGCTTCATTCCGGGACAGTTTGTAAACCCGGCAAACCCGGCAATCCATAAAGCAACAACTGGTCCTGAGATCTGGAATGATACAGATGGAGAGGTTGATATCTTTATTGCAGGTGTTGGTACAGGTGGAACTTTAACAGGTACAGGCCAGTACTTAAGAGAACAGAAACCAGAAGTGAAGATTGTAGCTTTAGAGCCAGATACATCACCAGTTTTATCTGAAGGTAAGGCAGGCCCACATAAGATTCAGGGTATCGGAGCTGGATTTGTACCAGATGTATTAGATACAAAGATTTATGATGAGATTTTCAGAGCAACGAATGAGGATGCTTTTGCAACAGCAAAGCTTTTAGCAAAGAAAGAAGGGATTTTAGTAGGTATTTCCTCCGGAGCATCTTTACACGCAGCAATTGAATATGCGAAGAAGCCAGAGAACGAAGGAAAGACTATTGTAGCGCTTCTTCCAGATACAGGAGACAGATATTACTCTACAGCATTATTTACAGAATAATGCCGGGCATTCTTAATCTCAAAGCTTAATGCATAAGACAGGTACGAAATCCAGTACAGAATTTGTAATTGAATAGAGGAAAAGGGTGATAAATAAATGAATCTTTCGAAGAAAAGCAGGTATGGGATTACCGCATTGATCGATCTGGCAGTATATGCCAAAGACCAGTGCGTTCAGTTAAGCAGTATCGCAGAGCGCAATAATATATCTGTAAAGTATCTGGAACAGATTTTTTCGAGTCTGAGAAAGTCAGGTCTGGTAAGAAGCGTAAAGGGACCACAGGGCGGTTATCTTTTAGCAAAAAGACCAGAAAGTATTACCGTAGCAGATGTAATTCATGCGTTAGATGGAAGCTATCTTCTGGAAGATGAAAGAAGTGTGGTAAGCGGAACAGACGAAAAGGGAATATCCACTGCGATACAGAAACTTCTGATTGATCAGATGAATGATCAGACGGATAGATTATTGAAACAATTAACATTAAGAAATCTGGTAGATTCCTCAATGGAGTACAGTCAGGTTGGACATGAAATGTATTACATTTAAGTAAGATTAAAATTAAATTTTTAGATTAGATAGATAAAAATAGATAAAATTTTTAGATACTCAAGAGGGTAGACATGAAGACAAAGAGATTAGAGACAGATGTGTTAATCATCGGTGGAGGAACAGCAGGCTGCTTTGCTGCCTATACTTTGGGAAAAGAAGCAGGGGTAAGCGTTCTGATAGCGGAAAAAGCGAATATTAAGAGAAGCGGCTGTCTGGCAGCTGGGGTTAACGCTTTAAATGCATATATTACAGAAGGACATGTCCCTCAGGATTATGTGGATTACGCAAAGAAGGATGCCCACGGAATTGTCAGAGAGGATTTGCTTTTATCCATGTCTGAGCGACTGAATCATGTAACGAAGGTTCTTGATGATTTAGGACTCGTTATCCTGAAAGATGAGAACGGTAAGTACGTTGCAAGAGGAAACAGAAATATAAAGATTAACGGTGAAAATATCAAGCCTCTTTTAGCAGAAGCGGCAATGTCACAGGACAATGTCACAGTGCTTGAGAGAGTGAATATCACCGATTACATAATAGAAGAAAATGAAATCAAAGGAGCCTGGGGCTTTAATATAGAAGAAAACGTTTTCTATGATATCCGGGCAAAAGCAGTTCTTTGTGCAACTGGTGGAGCCGCAGGGCTTTACCGCCCGAACAATCCGGGATTTTCAAGACATAAGATGTGGTACTCCCCATTTAATACCGGAGCCGGATTTGCAATGGGAATTTTAGCCGGAGCAGAAATGACAACATTTGAGATGCGTTTTATCGCATTGCGATGTAAAGATACGATTGCACCGGTTGGAACAATCGCACAGGGTGTCGGAGCCAGGCAGATGAACTCTCACGGTGAGATTTATGAGACAAAATACGGTCTTACAACTTCTCAGCGATTATATGGAACAGTAACTGAGAACAGAGAGGGACGCGGTCCTTGTTATCTAAAGACAGACGAAATCAGTGCAGCACAGGAACAGGATTTATACAGAGCGTACCTCAACATGGCACCAAGCCAGACACTCAAATGGTTAGAAGGTTCGAGAGGACCGGCGAGTGAGAATGTCGAAATCGAAGGAACAGAACCTTACATTGTAGGTGGTCATACCGCAAGTGGTTACTGGGTAGATAACGGCAGAAGAACAACAGTGAAAGGTTTATTTGCCGCCGGAGATGTTGCCGGAGGATGCCCACAGAAATACGTAACCGGAGCATTGGCAGAAGGCGAGATTGCCGCCGAATCCATGACGAAATACTTAAAAAACTTAAATGCAGACAGCGAAAAATCAAATGCTATAAAGAAAATTGAAACAAAAATAGATAATGCTTCTATATTAAAGAAAAAAGAGTATGAAGCACATTTGACAGCAGAAGGAAAAGACAGCGAAGATACATTTTTCATTACTGCAGAACAGCTTGAAGAGGCAATGCAGAAAGTCATGGATCAGTATGCCGGAGGAATCGCTACCGATTATCAGTACAATGAAGAGAGACTGGTAATCGGTAAGAAGCGAATCGGTGAATTACTTGGCATGATTGATGAACTCAAGGCAAAAGATATGTTTGAGTTAAAAGATATCTACGAAGTAAGAGAGAGACTGATTGTGTGTCAGACTTTGATTGAACATTTAAGAGCTAGAAAAGAGACAAGATGGCACAGCTTTGGAGAGAATACAGACTATCCGGAAGAGAGCAATCAGTGGCTTAAATATGTGAATTCAAAAAGAAAGCCAGACGGCGGGACAGAAATCATTTTCAGAGAACTGGTGACAGGAGGCAAGGTATATGAGTGTACGGATTTTACAGAATAAATGTGTGGGATGCGGAAAATGCCTTTCCGTCTGTCCCGGGAATCTCTTAAAAAAAGGCGAGGACGGCAAGGTACATATTCGAAATATCAGAGACTGCTGGGGCTGTACCGCCTGCTTAAAAGAATGTCACACGGGAGCAATTCTTTACTTCTTAGGTGCTGACATGGGAGGCATGGGTTCCATGCTTTCTGTCAAGGAAAAAGGCGATGTCCGCATATGGCGTGTCGATAGTCCGAACGGTGAGACAAAGACCATTGAGATAAACATGAAAGATTCTAACAAATATTAGCATAGAAAACATTTTAAAGGAGGAAATGAGATGGGAACATTATCACATCTTGATGAACTGGAAGCAGAAGCAATATACATAATGAGAGAAGTAGCAGCAGAATGTGAAAAGCCAGTTATGCTTTACTCAATCGGAAAGGACAGTTCCGTAATGCTGCATCTGGCAATGAAAGCATTTTACCCGGAAAAGCCACCGTTCCCATTTATGCATATCGATACAACATGGAAATTCAAAGAAATGATCGAATTTAGAGATAAGATTGCAAAAGAAAAAGGAATCGACATGATTGTATACACAAATGAAGAAGGTGTAAAACAGGGAATCAATCCATTTGACCACGGCTCAGCCTACACAGACATCATGAAGACACAGGCATTAAAACAGGCACTCACAAAATACGGATTTACCGCAGCATTTGGCGGCGGTCGTCGTGATGAAGAAAAATCAAGAGCCAAAGAGAGAATTTTCTCCTTTAGAAATAAAGAACAGGCATGGGATCCTAAGAACCAGCGCCCGGAAGTGTGGAAGTTATATAATACACAGATTAAACAGGGTGAAAGTATTCGAGTATTCCCAATCTCTAACTGGACAGAGAAAGATATCTGGCAGTACATCAAACGCGAAAACATCGAAATCGTACCACTTTATTATGCGGCAGAGCGTCCGGTAGTAGAGCGTGACGGCAATATCATCATGGTAGATGATGACAGAATGAAGCTTCGTCCCGGTGAAAAGATTGAACATAAGAGCGTAAGATTCCGTACTCTTGGATGTTACCCGTTAACAGGTGGTATTGAATCTACCGCACATACATTAGACGAGATTATTGATGAGACACTTAGCGCAGTAGATTCCGAGAGAACCAGCCGTGTTATCGACCATGACGGCGGAGCAGCCAGCATGGAAAGAAGAAAGAAAGAGGGGTACTTCTAAGATGAAAGGATTATTAAAATTTATTACATGCGGAAGCGTGGATGACGGAAAATCAACATTAATCGGACATATCCTGTATGACTCCAAGCTTCTTTATACAGACCAGGAAAAAGCACTCGAGCTTGACTCAAAAGTAGGAAGCCGCGGTGGAAAAATAGACTACTCTTTATTGCTTGACGGATTAATGGCAGAGAGAGAACAGGGTATCACGATAGACGTAGCTTACAGATATTTCACAACAGATAATCGAAGCTTTATCGTAGCAGATACTCCAGGACATGAAGAATATACAAGAAACATGGCAGTTGGTGCATCTTTTGCAGACTTAGCCGTTATTCTTCTGGACGCAACACAGGGCGTACTTGTACAGACAAGACGTCACGCAAGAATCTGTGCATTAATGGGAATTAAATATTTCATTTTCGCAGTAAATAAGATGGATCTTGCAAAGTATAGTGAAGAAAGATTCCGTGAAATCGAAAAACAGATCGAAGCATTAAAAGCAGAACTTGACCTGGAAAATGTATACATCGTTCCAGTATCCGCTACAGAAGGTGACAACGTAACAAAAGTTTCCGACAACATGACATGGTATGAAGGAAAGCCAATCCTTTCTATCTTAGAGCAGGTTGACATTGATGAAAATCAGGAAGAAGGCTTCTACCTTCCTGTACAGAGAGTATGCCGTCCAAATCATCAGTTCCGTGGATTCCAGGGACAGATTGAAAGTGGAAGCATCAAGGTAGGCGATGAGATTACTGCATTGCCAAGTATGGAAAAAGCACACGTTAAATCCATTCATGTAACAGACAAAGATGTACAGTCTGCAGAAAAAGGACAGCCGGTAACAATCCAGCTTGACCGAGAAGTAGACGTATCAAGAGGATGTGTCTTATCCGCAGGTGCAGGAGAAAAGGTAACTTCTTCAGTAGAAGCAACTCTCCTCTGGATGGATGATGACAAACTTGAAAGTGGAAAGAACTACTTCGTAAAATTAGGAACCAGATTAGTACCTGGTATCGTTTCAAAAATCCTTTACTCCATTGATGTAAATACAGGAGAACAGAAGCCCGCCGATTCCTTAGGAAAGAACGAAATCGCAGAGTGCGAGATTACATTTGTAGACCGTGTTGTAGCAGATGAATTTAAGGATCACAAGACATTAGGAGAATTAATCCTGATTGACCGTGTAACCAATATGACTTCTGCCTGCGGTGTTGTTACAGAAGTAAAAGAAGACGGACAGGAAGCAGGAAAGAAAGCAGATCAGCTTCGTGCCGTAATCAAAGGACAGAGAGCAGCAACCATTCCATTTGACCTTGCAGATGACAATATCACAAGAAGCTTTGTAGAACAGGTAGAAAAAGAACTGACATTAGGTGGAAGACATACATACCTTTACGCACCAAAAGATGATGAGCCAGTAGGACTTGTCGTAAGACATTTAAACAGAGCGGGTATTATCGTATTACTTGTTCTTAATAAAGACTTAAAGAATAAAGAAGAAATCAAAAACTCCTTATCCAAGTACAGCAAATACATTAAGAACTGGGAAGAAGGAGAAAAAGGAGACGTGGACAGCACAGTACAGACAGTCCGTAAGATTACAGAGTATGCGGAAGATGTATACGGTGTTGCAAGTCACATCTAAAAGGAGAGATGGAAATGAAGTTTAACACAAAGATTCTTCATGGAAAAGCAGGAAGAAATACGCCGGACGGAGGAACACTTCCGGGAATCAGTCAGGTAAGTGCATTTTCTTACGATTCCTCAGAACATCTCGAAAAAGTATTTGGAAATAAAGCACCTGGATTTGCTTATACACGAATCGGTAATCCGACTGTCGCAGCATTTGAACAGAGAATCAATGAATTAGAAGGAGGCGTGGGCGCAGTTGCCTGTGCCTCTGGAATGGCAGCCATCACCGCAGCACTGTTAAATGTATTAAGTGCTGGAGATGAAATCATTGCAGGAAGCGGATTATTCGGAGGAACCATCGACTTATTCAAGGATTTAGAAGCGTTTGGTATTACGACACATTTCATTCCACATATTACCGTGGAAGACATCAAGACGGTTTTAAATCCAAATATCAAGGTGGTTTTCGGAGAACTGATTGGCAATCCGGGACTTGATGTAGTAAATATCAAAGAAGTAACTGATTTCCTTCATGAAAATGGAGTACCATTTATCGCGGATGCCACCACGGCAACCCCTTATCTGGTAAATGCCTTATCATTAGGAGCAGATGTTGTTATTCATTCCAGTTCAAAATACATCAACGGAAGCGGCAATTCTATCAGCGGAATCATCGTGGATGGTGGAAAGTTCAAATGGGATAAAGACAGATATCTGGCAATGAAGGAATACAGCAAATACGGAAAGTTTGCTTACACTGCAAGACTTCGAAACGATGTGTGGAGAAATATGGGTGGGTGTCTCGCGCCAATGAATGCTTACCTCAATATTTTAGGGCTTGAAACACTCGGTATTCGAATGAAAGTACTTTGTCACAATGCACTGACACTTGCAAAGGCATTAGAGGAATTGGCAGGAATTACAGTAAACTATCCGGGACTGGAAAGCAGTCCATACAAACCGCTTGTCGATGAACAGTTCGGAGGACTGGGAGGTGCCATCCTCACAATCCGGGCAGGTTCAAGAGAAAAAGCATTTAAACTGATTAATTCTTTAAAATATGCACATATCGCAACCAATATCGGCGATTTAAGAACGTTAGTCATCCATCCATCATCAACGATTTATCTGCACAGTACCAAAGAAGAACAGGAACACGCAGGGGTATATGAGGATACGATTCGAATCAGTGTCGGCATTGAAGATGTGGAAGATTTAATTGCGGACTTTACACAGGCGATAGAAAATATATAATGTAATTATTCAAAGCTATATAAGCAAAGAACCATCAAAGTTGTGATTTGCAAATAGCGTTGAATGGTTACAAAAAATTTAGCAGTATAGAAATGAAAAAAGGGTATTTCATTTAATTACAGGAGGACAAAATGGCAGTAGATTATGCAACTCTGAAAAAGGGCGGATTTATGCGACAGAAACAGAAAAATAATTTTTCTTTAAGACTTCGTACTGTCGGCGGACATATGAGTGCAGAGCAGCTTGCAAAGGTTGCTGAAGTTGCAGAAAAATACGGTGAAGGATATGTACATTTAACATCCAGACAGGGTGTGGAGATTCCTTTCATTAAGTTAGACCAGATTGAAGAAGTAAAAAATGCATTAGCAGAAGGGGATGTTGTTCCAGGTGTATGTGGGCCTCGAGTAAGAACCGTTACTGCCTGTCAGGGTGCAGCAATCTGTCAGAGCGGCTGTATTGATACTTACGCATTGGCAAAGGAACTTGATGAGAGATATTTCGGTTACGAACTTCCTCATAAGTTCAAATTCGGTATCACAGGATGCCAGAATAACTGCTTAAAAGCAGAGGAAAATGACGTAGGAATCAAAGGTGGAATGCAGGTTGCATGGGTAGAAGATAAATGTATCCAGTGTGGTGTCTGCGTAAAAGCCTGCCGAAATGAAGCAATTACTTTAGAAGACGGAAAAATCAGTATCGATACAGGAAAATGTAACTACTGCGGACGATGTGTAAAGTCCTGTCCAGTAGATGCTTACGATGCACAGCCAGGATATATCGTTTCTTTTGGTGGAACATTCGGAAATCACATCAGCAAGGGTGAGACAATTATTCCATTTATCGAAAGCCACGAAAAGTTATTAAAAGTATGCGATGCAGCATTAAAATTCTTTGAACAGAACGGAAAAGCAGGAGAGAGACTCAAGTTCACGATCGACCGTACTGGAAAAGAGGCATTTGAAAAAGCAATCAAGGAGGCATATGAAAATGAGTGAAATACATTTTGACGAACAGGTAGATATTACTGATGTTGTATGTCCCGTTACATTTGTAAAAGCAAAAGTAGCATTAGAAGAAATGGATGAAGGACAGGTTTTAGCCGTAAAAATGAATGATGGCGAGCCAGTACAGAATGTTCCAAGAAGTATCAAAGAAGAAGGACATCAGATCTTAAAATTAGATACAAACGATGATGGAACTTATACTTTATTCGTAAAGAAAGTTGGAGAATAAAGTTACATATAGGAAGTTAAAGGAATAAAACAGGAAAATCCCAGAGTATATTTGAAAAATACTTTTTAAAAGATAAGCATTTCATAAAGTAGGAAGTGCTGATTATTTCTTGATTTTTCAGATATCTTCTGAAATAGGAGAGCAGTTATGGCAGAAAGATTAAACAAAGACAGCTTTCAGGAAAAGGTGTTAAATGCATCAGGTCTTGCAATCGCAGACTTCTACTCTGACAGTTGTATTCCATGCAAAAAGTTATCTCCGATACTTGCAGATTTGGACGAAAAATATCCAGACGTATACATCGGAAAAGTAAATATTGTTTACGAGCAGGAACTCATCGAAGAGTACAGCGTTATGTCCTCTCCAGTACTTATTTTCTTCAAAAACGGAGAAGAGGTAGACCGAATTACAGGGGCTGTAAGTAAACATAAAATCGAAGAAGCGATTGAAAAGAATAAGTAGTAAAGTATATAATAAAAACTGATAAAAGACAGAATAAAACATATTTATAAAATTAGATATAAAGTTATATATAGCAATTTGAATATATTTATAAAGGCATTGTAAAGATGTATATAATAATAAATAGAATATAAAAGTTTAAGGTAAGGCCGATATAATAAGACAGATATAATTTTATAAATATAAAAACAGACATAAATGGAGGATAGAATCGTGAAAATCACAGTTGCTGGAAAAGTAAAAGAATATCAAGATGGATTAAACATCACACAGCTTATTGAAAAGGAAAACGTAGAGACACCGGAATATGTTACTGTATCCGTAAACGATGAATTCGTTGAAAGAGTAGATTTTGAAAAAGCCTTAAAAGACGGTGACGAAGTAGAATTCCTGTATTTCATGGGAGGTGGAAGATAATGCTATCAAACGAGCAGCTTGAACGCTACTCCCGTCATATTATCCTGAAGGAAGTTGGCGCAAAAGGACAGAAGAAATTATTAAATGCCAAAGTTTTAATTATTGGAGCCGGTGGACTTGGCGCACCAGCCGCAATGTATTTAGCAGCAGCCGGTGTTGGGACAATCGGAATCGCAGATGCAGACGAAGTAGATTTATCTAACTTACAAAGACAGATCATTCATTCAACACAGGATGTAGGTAAGGCAAAAGTACAGTCTGCAAAAGAGACAATGGAAGCCATTAACCCAGATGTAAAAGTAATTACATACCGTACTTTCGTAGACTCAGAATCCATCATGGACTTAATCAAAGACTATGACTTCATCATTGATGGAACAGATAACTTCCCTGCAAAATTTCTTATCAACGATGCCTGCGTAATGGCGAAAAAGCCATTTTCTCATGCTGGAATCATCCGTTTCAAAGGCCAGCTTATGACTTACGTGCCAGGAGAAGGACCATGTTATCGTTGTGTATTCAAGAATCCGCCTCCAAAGGATGCAGTACCAACCTGTAAGCAGGCAGGCGTTATCGGAGCAATGGGTGGAGTAATCGGAAGTCTTCAGGCAATGGAAGCAGTTAAATACATCCTCGGTGTTGGTGACTTACTGACAGGCTACCTCTTAACTTATGATGCATTAAAGATGGAATTTAGAAAGATTAAACTTCCAGAACATACAGAAGATTGTGCTGTATGTGGTGACCATCCGACAATCACAGAGCTTATCGATTACGAACAGACAGAATGTGAGGGAATCTAATCATGCAGGTAAAGCTTAAAAAAGAAGACTTTCAGGCAATGGCAGCCCATGCCGTTGCCCACCTGCCGGAAGAAGCCTGCGGACTCATCGCTGGCGAAAAATCCGACACAGAACGAGTAATAAAAAAAGTATATTACCTTACAAATATTGACCATACAAACGAACACTTCTCTTTAGATCCAAAAGAGCAGCTTGCAGCGATCAAAGACATGAGAAAGAACGGATTAGAACCACTTGGAAACTGGCACTCCCATCCGGAAACTCCGGCAAGACCATCTAAGGAAGATATCCGCCTCGCCTTTGATTCTGAGGCAAGTTATCTTATTATGTCCCTTATGGATCAGGAAAATCCTGTAATCCATGCTTTCCGAGTAAGAGAGGGACAGGTATCTAAGGATGAGATTGTAACTATTTAATTCATTAAGAACAGACGCCCGCGAAGAGAACCGATATCCTATATTTGTGACTTTAGTCGCAGCGGTTTAAATGCTCGCTTTATACGCTCGCATCTAAACCTTGCTCCGAGGCCACAAATATAGGATATCGGTTTTCTTCGCGGGCTGTCTTTGTCTGGATTTTGTTTGAATGAAATAGTGGTTGTGGGGATTTGGGAGAGAAGGCAGAAGTTTTCTGCTTGCTCTCAGAATATTGCAGGTCAAATCATACTCTCTGCTCCAGTTATTCTCGGGTAAGCAGAAGACATCAGCTTCGTCTGTAGTTCGCTTAATGAATTAAAAAGTAAAAAAGTTCTTTACTTTTTTTGTGATTTTGGATACATTATTAATAGGAGTACTATCTTAACCTATCTATCTTAAGTTAAGTATCGTAGCATTATGAGATAGAAATATTGTTAAGTAAGCAAAAATTGGAGGAGGAACATTTGAATGAGGGCATTATCAGAAAAACGCCTTAGCGACTACATGGCACAACAGATTGCCGATGAGATTCTTTCTGGTCGGATTGTCGGAGGGACGCAGTTAAAACAGGAAGAATTAGCAGAAGTATTTGGTGCTTCGAGAATTCCAATCAGAGAGGCATTTCAGGTATTAGAGGGACAGGGATTGATTGTCCGTCTGGCAACGAGAAGAATTTACGCAGTAGAATTATCGGAAGAACAGATTCAGATTATTTATGAAATGATCGGAGATATCCTCAAAAAAGCAGTAGAGAATTTAAAAAATGAGGATAAGGGAAAAGAAGTGATAACTATTCTTTCCTCTGATTTATCCACATCGAAACGTTTCGATGAAATATTATTAGACTGTACGGACAATGCATATCTCTCAAAACTGCTTTATACTGCTTCGGATTGTTATATTCGTTTTGCTGTATCCTGTGGGTTGAATGAGCAGGAGAACAAATGCAGAGAAGAGATGAAACAGATTATTTTAGAAGAAAATGGTGTGAATCTCGACAGTATTTCAGGAAGAAAGAAAATATTCAAAAAAATAGATGTGTGGATGAAGGTACTTTCAGATATTGTAAATATAGAGAGGGGTAAAAATAAATGATGGGATTAAGACCAATTAAGATGCCGTCAGCGAAAGAACGAGTGGCGGCAGAACTTAGAAAAGCGATTTTATCAAGACAAATGAAAGAAGGAGAAGTGCTTTCTCTTGAAAGTGTGGCATCACAGCTTAATGTGTCTGCAATGCCAGTAAGAGAAGCATTTCAGATTCTTGCCCGCGATGGATTGATTCAGCTTCGGAAAAATAAAGCAGCAGTTGTTCTTGGTGTGACAGAAACTTATATTAAAGAACATTATCAGCTTCGTGCAATCTTAGAGGGAGCGGCAGCCCGTCTTTGTGCCGCACCAGAAACAGATATTTCGGAACTTGAAGAAATATATCAGGATTCCTGTAAGGTATTAGAGAACAAAGACTTTTCACGCTACACAGATATTAATAGAGAATTCCATAATGAAATCTGGACAGCTGCAGGAAATGGAAAAATGAAAAATATGATCTCAGAACTTTGGAATGGACTTTCTATGGGTAATATGGTTTCTGAAGAAGACTATGCCAAAGTTTCTGTAAAAGAACATGGAGAAATTCTGGAGGCAATCAAGGCACATGACGGAGATGCGGCAGAAGCAGCCATGAAGGAACATATAATGCGAAGCAGAGATGATATGCTGACTTATTATAATTAGGGGTGCCGCAGACAGGAGACGCCCGCTGAAAGATAAATAGACCATATTTGTGGTTTTAGTCGCGGCAGGTTGAATGTTCGCGTGGAAGCGCTCGCATCCAACCTTTGCTCCGAGGCCACAAATATGGTCTATTTATCTTTCAGCGGGCTGTCTTTGGAGGGTCGAGGTGTTAATTATAATATTGAGGTGATTTGTGTATGAGAGTCGTAGACTCCGACTTTCTTCCCCAAATCTTCCCCAGATTCTTTATTTTGGTTCGTCTGTCCCCACTACCCCACAAATCAATCCTAGTGCATTCTGCACAAAAAAATAGTCACAACTTTATTGTATTTGCCGAAATGATGCAAATGGAGCAAAAAATAGTTGACTTTTTCTCAATAAAGGTATATCTTAGAATCAAGATTTGGATACAAAATCAAATATCAAAAATCATAAATCAGAAACGCAAAAGCAAAACATTAAGTAAAGAAATTGGGATTTTCATTTACTGGGTATGGGAGGCTGGAAAGGGTAAGAGGATTTATGATAAAAGCAAAACGTAAGACGAATCTAACAAATGAGGAGGTAGAGAGATGAGTCAGATAACAATCACGTTACTTTTCTTGCTGTTCGCGATTGTCATGTTTATGTGGGAGAAGATTCCACTGGGACTGACATCCATGATTGTATGTGTCGGACTGGTAGTTACCGGTGTACTTGAATGGCAGACAGCGTTCGCAGGATTTATCGACAGCAACGTTATCTTGTTTGTAGCAATGTTTATCGTAGGAGGGGCATTGTTTGAAACAGGAATGGCCAACAAGATTGGCGGAATTGTTACTCATTTTGCAAAAACAGAAAGACAGCTTATCGTAGCGATTATGGTTATCGTAGGTGTGATGAGTGGATTCCTTTCAAACACAGGAACCGCAGCAATCCTGATTCCGGTAGTTATTGGAATTGCAGCGAAGTCAGGGTATTCCCGTTCCAGATTGTTAATGCCTTTGGTTTTTGCAGCAGCGATGGGAGGTAACCTCACATTGATTGGTGCTCCTGGAAACATGATTGCACAGTCAGGTATGGAAGGAATTGGTCTTAAGTTTGGATTCTTTGATTATGCCAAAGTTGGTGTTCCGATTTTAATTGTAGGAATTATTTACTTTGCATTTATCGGATACAAGTTTCTTCCGAATAAAGAAGGAAGCGACGAAGGAATCTTTGATGAGTCAAAGGATTTTAGCCATGTACCAAAATGGAAACAGTACCTTTCCTTAGTAATTCTGCTACTTACCTTAGTAGGAATGATATTTGAGGAACAGCTTGGTATCAAGCTTTGTGTCATCGGATGTATGGGAGCGTTAGCTTTAATGATTACAGGGGTAATCAGTGAGAAAGATGCACTGGCATCTATTGATTTAAAAACGATTTTCCTTTTTGGAGGAACGCTTTCTTTAGCAGCTGCATTAGAGCAAACAGGAGCAGGAGAACTTATTGCAGAAAAGGTAATCGGAATGCTTGGCGATAACCCATCTCCATATGTACTTACATTTGTAATCTTTATGCTCTGCTGTGTAATGACGAACTTCATGTCCAACACAGCGACAACAGCCCTGATGGTTCCAATTGGAATTTCCATTGCACAGGGAATGGGTGCAGATCCAAGTGCCGTATTGATGGCATGTGTCATTGGTGGTTCCTGCGCATATGCAACACCAATCGGAATGCCGGCTAACACAATGGTTGTAACAGCAGGTGGCTATACATTTAAAGATTATGCCAAAGCTGGTGTGCCAATGATTTTAGTGGCAACGGTAGTAAGTATGATACTTCTTCCGATTTTCTATCCATTTTTCCCAGGATAGAGAGCCGGTTAAGCAGGCCGGGTTGCTCCGGCCGAATAAATTAAAGCAGAACTTATTAATGAAAATGTATACGGTTAATCTTTCATTCATTCACATATTTAAATCCCGTTGACCGTCGGGTAAATTAATAGGAGGATTTCTAAATGTCTAAAGAAGAACAGGTAACACAACTTACGGAACATATGGCTAAGTTTATTGCTCATGTTGCAAAGAAACTTCCAGATGATGTTATTGCAAAACTGGAGGAGCTTCGTGATAAAGAAGACAGCCCTCTTTCCAAAACAATCTATGATACTATGTTTAAAAATCAGGAACTGGCGGTAAAGCTGAATCGTCCAAGTTGTCAGGATACCGGAGTATTACAGTTCTGGGTAAAATGTGGTACAAAGTTCCCATTAATCGGAGAGCTTGAAGCACTCTTAAAAGATGCTGTTGTAAAAGCAACATTTGAAGCACCACTTCGTCATAACAGTGTAGAAACATTTGATGAGTACAATACAGGTAAGAATGTTGGAAAAGGAACACCAACTGTATTCTGGGACATCGTTCCTGATTCAGACGAATGTGAAATTTACACATACATGGCTGGTGGCGGATGCACCCTTCCAGGAAAAGCAATGGTTCTTATGCCAGGTGAAGGATACGAAGGAGTAACAAAGTTCGTTATGGATGTTATGACAACATACGGATTAAATGCCTGTCCTCCATTATTAGTAGGTGTAGGTGTAGCAACTTCTGTAGAAACAGCAGCCCTTCTTTCTAAAAAGGCTTTAATGCGTCCAATCGGTTCTCACAATGATAATGAGAGAGCAGCTAAGATGGAAGCATTATTAGAAGACGGAATTAATGCTATCGGATTAGGACCTCAGGGTATGGGTGGAAAATACTCCGTAATGGGAGTAAATATCGAAAATACAGCCCGTCATCCATCCGCAATCGGTGTAGCCGTAAATGTAGGATGCTGGAGTCACAGAAGAGGACACATTGTATTTGACAAGGATTTAAATTATAAAATTACAACACATACGGGGGTAGAGTTATAATGGTAGAAGTAAAAGATGGAAAAAAGATTTTAACAACACCAATTTCAGCAGAAGATTTAAAAGGCATTAAAATCGGAGATATCATTTATTTAAATGGAAGCATGACAACCTGTCGTGATGTAGCTCACCGTCGTTTAGTAGAAGAAGGAAGAGAACTTCCTGTAGATGTAAGAAATAATGCTATTTTCCATGCAGGACCAATTATCCGTCCTTTAGAAAATGATAAGTTTGAGATGGTATCCGTAGGACCAACAACCAGTATGCGTATGGAAAAATTTGAATATGAATTCGTAAAAGAAACTGGTGTACGTGTGATCATCGGAAAAGGTGGTATGAAAGAAAATACAGAACGTGCCTGCAAAGACTTTGGAGCAATCCACTGTGTATTCCCAGCAGGAAACGCTGTAGTAGCCGCAACAGAAGTAGAAGAAATCGTAAGAGCAGAATGGCGTGATCTTGGAATGCCAGAAACCTTATGGAACTGCCGCGTAAAAGAATTTGGTCCTTTAATCGTATCCATCGATCCAGAAGGAAACAACTTCTTTGAGCAGCAGAAAGTAGAATATAACAAACGTAAAGATGAACAGATTAAGAAAATCTCCGCACAGGTAGGATTCATTAAATAAATTCAATAAACTATCAACAAACCAGAATATATTTGAAAAATTATTACTGTGATATGAACACCTCGATTTATAATATATTTACAGAAAACATTTTTCAAATACATTTTAATGAATTATAGGATACTGTGCAAAGAATCCGAAATCTGGAAATTTGAATATATGTCGGCCGGCAGGCATAAACCTGCCGGCATATAAAGATGATACAAGATAATCAAGATTTACAATCAAATAACAAAAAAATAACTAATTCCAAATAACGTAAAAACCACAAGTAAAATTCCCCTAAGTTAGAAATTAAGTATTATAAAAAACATCTGCCGATAGTTTTACTAGAACTATCGGCAGATGTTTTTTTAAATAAAATTAATATTGTATTAAGAATTTTTAGTTGATTTCTCATCCATTCTAGAGCGTGTTTGAAAAATCATTCCTACAATCTGCACGCTCTAGCATATAATAAAACCAGCTAAGAAATGTGGTGAATTTCAGGCATGAGCAAAATGAAAACCCCGGAAGTGTGTGTGACTTCCGGGGTTTTCTATTCCGTTTATGTAAGGTGGTTTACGCCTTTAGGCTGTTACTGTCTGTCGTTTCTATCATCCAAATATATCAAAATAATTACCTATAGAAAAAATCTAAAATTTAATAGAATTTTCCTATAGATTTATTTTGTTCCATTTACTTGTTGTAGCTTTTTTCCTGTGGTATAATTACTTAGCTGTTTAATGTGTGAAAGTTACTATATTCGAAGTCAGTTTTTATAGGCTCAGGAACATTTCAGTGATTATTCAGAGATATTTAATTTAGTAATATTTCCGTTTAGTTGATTTTGAATATGGATACATTTAATAGCTGGAAATTTTTATTAGACCAAAGAGGGGAGCAGCAACATGACTCGTTTAGAAAAGTTAAGAAAGAGACTGGGTCAGTGTGACGAGATACTTTTAGATGCCATACTGATGAGACATCATATTATTAAAGATATTATGGCTTACAAAGAAGAGAATGGCCTTAACATTCTTGACCCGGAACAGGAAGAAAGACAGAAAGAATGGCTCGACGGTCGTTTAGAGGACGAGAGCAATGCAAGTGAAGTATGGGATATTTTCCATGCGATCGGTAAAGCAAGTAAGCAGATGCAGGCAAGAAAGCTTTTCGATTACAATATCGTACTTATCGGATTTATGGGTGCTGGAAAGACAAGTATTTCCGAATATTTAAAAACATTGTTTGCAATGGACGTTATTGAGATGGATCAGATTATCGCAGAGAGAGAAGGAATGAGTATTCCAGATATCTTTGAGGTTCATGGTGAGCAGTACTTCCGTGATTTAGAGACCAATCTTCTTATTGAGATGCAGTCAAGAAAGAATGTTGTAATCTCCTGTGGTGGAGGAACTCCACTGCGTGAATGTAACGTTGTAGAGATGAAGAAGAACGGACGAGTTGTATTACTTACCGCTTCACCGGAAACTATTTTCGACAGAGTAAAGGATAGTCATGACCGTCCAGTCATCGAGAACAACAAAAATGTTCCGTTCATCGCTGATTTAATGGAAAAGAGACGTGCAAAATATGAGGCAGCGGCCGATATCATTATCAATACAGATGGCAAGAGCCTTATCGAAGTATGTGAAGAACTCGTCCAGCAGTTATTAGCTATGGATGAGAATAAATAATTATATATTAAGATTTTAAAGAAAAAGAAAGAGGGTATGTATCATGGCAAAAGTTGACATTAATACAAAGATGATTACTTTACTTGGTGACCCATTAAAGCAGTCATTTGCAGCACAGATGCAGAATTGTGGTTATGAAGCCGCAGGATTAAATATGATTTATTTCTACACAGAGGTAAATAATGAACATCTTGCAGACGTAGTTAACGGTATCCGTTACATGAACTTTGCAGGTTTTGCAGTAACAAAGCCAAACAAAGTAAAAGTTCTTGAGTACCTTGATGAGCTGGACCCATTATGCGAGAAGATGGGAGCAAGTAACACAGTTGTTAAAACTCCGGAAGGTAAATTAGTTGGATATAACACAGACGGAATTGGTTTCATCAGATCTATGGAAAGAGATGGAAATGTTAAGATTGATGAGAATATTTACTTCTGTATCGGTAGTGGTGGAGCAGGTCGTGCTATGTGTTCAGCACTTGCTTACTACGGCGCAAAGAAAATCTACATCACAGATGTATTTGAAGAATCCAGTAAGGCTTTAGTAGAAGATATCAATAAGAATTTTGCACCAGTAGCAGAATTCTGTCCGGCAGGTGACTTTTCTAAAGTAAAAGAAGCTACAGTTGTATTAAATGCCAGTGGAATCGGAATGGGCAGCCATATTGGAGAAAACCCACTTCCAAAAGAATTCATCAGCAAAGATCAGTTCTATTTTGATGCTTGCTATAACCCGGCAAAAACTCAGTTCTTATTAGACGCTGAAGAAGCTGGAGCAACAATTTTAAATGGTCTTGGAATGTCTCTTTATCAGGGAGCGGCTCAGATTGAATACTGGACAGGTCAGGAACCACCAATCGAGGCAATGCGTCAGAAATTATTAGATATCATCTCTGAGAAATAATAGAATAAAAAAGTAGTATACTGTCAATTACCTGCGGCTGCTGCATCAATCAATAGACTTTAATTTATCGCTTGTTGTATGAAAGTCGTGGGTTTTTGACTATAAGAATGTAAAAATATAAATAAGCTTATTATTAGAGAAAGGATTTTATTATGAACCCAGTAGTAGTAAGAAACGTAGCAATCGGAGAGGGAATCCCTAAAATCTGTGTACCTATTGTTGGAAAAACAAGAGAAGAAATCGTAGAAGCTGCAAAGAATATCCTTCCAATCGGAGCAGACGTTGTAGAGTGGCGTGTGGACTGGTACGAAGACATCTTCGATTTTGAAAAAGTAGAAGAAACAGCGAAACAGTTAAGAGAAGTACTTGGTGAAATGCCAATCCTTTTTACATTCCGTACTTCTAAAGAAGGTGGAGAAAAGGCAATTGAAACTCCAGTTTATGTAGAATTAAACCAGAAAATCAGCGCAACAGGCTATGTTGACCTCGTAGATATGGAAGCATTTACAGGCGACGATGCAGTAAAGGCTGTAGTAGAAGAAGCACACAAACATGGTGTAAAAGTAGTAGCATCCAACCATGACTTCGACAAGACACCAGCAAAATCTGATATCATTTACAGACTCCGCAAAATGCAGGAGCTTGGAGCAGATATTCCTAAAATCGCTGTAATGCCACAGAACAAAAAGGACGTACTTACTCTTCTTGCAGCAACAGAAGAGATGGTAAATAACTACGCTGACCGTCCAATTATTACAATGTCTATGGCAGCAACAGGTGTAATCAGCCGTGTATGCGGTGAAGTATTTGGTTCTGCTCTCACATTCGGTGCAGTAGGAAAAGCTTCCGCACCAGGACAGATGGGAGCAGGAGAATTAAAAGAAATGCTCACAACATTACATGCTTCTCTGTAAATCCTGATTTGCGCAGCAAAGGAGACGCTTTCAAAGAGAGCCGATACCCTATATTTGTGACTTTAGTCGCTGCAGGTTGAATGTTC